>Ga0351875_1008_pt1 | contig 56370 bp, 52 predicted proteins | sample BONcelFGM3001C14_FD_206784 | JGI IMG/M metagenome (GOLD analysis project Ga0351875, IMG submission 206784) | Enriched cells from coal bed in the Powder River Basin, Montana, United States - BONCAT cells FGM rep3 HSBNCT.FGM.300.1.C14 ... | reverse complement strand
CCGTTCGCGAGCCACAGCCGGGTGGGGCGGTGCCACAAGGCCATGCAGGGGCGCGGGGCCAACACCGGGTTCGTGCTGGAACTGGCCGGGCAGGAGCGGCTGCTGGCCAAGGCGCGCCGGTTCTGTCGCGAGTTGCAGCGCCGCGCGTTCGCCGAGGTGCTGTACCGCGCGGTCATGGAAAGCATGGGGTACCGGCCAAACAAGCAGGCGTTCCGGCGCCTGGCCGCGTGTGCGCCCCTGGAGGCGGTGCAGCGCGTGGAACAGCGGGAGCCGCCCGAGCGCCGCGCCCTGGCTTTGCAGGCTCTGTTCTTCGGCGCGTCCGGCCTGTTTTCCAATGTGCCGGTGAATATGTTCGACAGCGAGACCGCGGAGTACTGCGAGGCCCTGGCCGCGCACTGGGCGGAATATGAAAAGGATCTGTGCAAGCCATTTCTGCACAAAAAGGATTGGACTTTGCGCGGGGTGCGGCCCGCGAATTTTCCTCTGCGGCGCATGGCCGCGGCCGCGCATCTGTGGGCCCGGTTCGGGGCCCGGGGCCTGGAGCGGCGCATCGCGGACCTGGGCCGGGAAATCAAGGCGGAGCGCGATCCCAAAGCGCAACGCAAAATTCTAAGCGCGCTGGTGGATGATCTGCACCAGCCCGCAGAAGGCTACTGGAAGCGGCGCATGAGCCCGGGGGGCGCTGTGCTGGAATCGGTTCCGTCGCTGATTGGCAAATCGCACGCCATGTCCGTGGTTGTGAATGTGGTGCTGCCCCTGCTGGTGTGCCGCGCCCAGAAGCAGGGCGATGCGGATTTGCGCGAGGCTGCGCTCAATTTTTTCGGCAGTGTGCCGCGCCTGGATCAGCACCAGATTACGCGCATCATGCGCTACCGCGTGTTCGGCGATATCCACGGCGGCCAGACCCTGCTGCGCCGCGAAATTATTCAGCAGGGCCTGCTCCAGGTGTTCTTTGATTTCTGCGATGAAAATGTGCGCGACTGCGCCCGCTGCAAGTTCCCGGACCTGATCCGCATGGGCCCGGATCTGCGCCTGGAGATGGAGTGAGGGAGAAGAAGGATTAAGGCGTTAAGGCGCCTCCGGCGGCTCAAGGAACCCTTTTGGAAAAGGTTTCCTTGAGAATCCTTCCAAAATTTTTTGGCGGGCCAATGCCCGGCAGATGCGTGCCGGGCATTGGCCTCGTTAAAAGGGCTCTCGCCCGTTGCGTTTGGATCAGAAATTCAACTATTGCGGTTATTATGGGGTTTTGTTGCACAAGCAAAACACCCCGGCCTTTTGAGGGGCCGGGGTGTTGTTCGTTTGGGTGAAAACCGGGTGGTTCAGGTGTCAGGCCTGAGTATCCACGTTCTGGCCGATGCCCACGGATGCATACAGGAGCTGCATCAGGAGCGCGGCGTCGTCTTTGACCGTGTCCAGTGCTTTTTTGGCTACGGCCATGGATACGTCACTCTGCACCTCTGCGGCTTTCATCTGAACGATTGCTGATGCCGCCTGGTCCACGTTCATACGTATCACCTGTCTTCCCCAAAATTTACCTTACTACATTTATCGGCATGATTTGCGGGATCTTGAGCGCTGCGGGGATTTATTGTTTCCACAATGAGCGGAATGTGGTATGATACATCTTCAAAAGCGTATGCCGGGCAGGAAGAGCCGGCCATAACACGGAGGCAGCATGGGCGAGGAAAAGATTCGAGTGGTGATAGCCAAGCCGGGGCTGGACGGGCATGACCGCGGGGCCAAGGTTGTGGCGCGCGCCCTGCGCGACGCGGGCATGGAAGTGATTTACCTGGGGCTGCACCAGACCGCGGAAAATATTGTAAACGCCGCAATCCAGGAAGACGCGGATCTAATCGGGCTCAGCTCCCTGGCCGGCGCGCATATGACCCATTTCCCACGCGTGATTGATTTGCTCAAGGAAAACAAGGCCGATGATATTCTGGTGTTCGGCGGGGGCATTATCCCGGACGAGGACCGCGACCAGTTGCTTGAAAAAGGCGTGGATATGCTGTTTGGCCCGGGCACGGACACGGAGTTCATTGTGGAGCAGGTGCGCAAACTGGTTGCGGATCGCAACTGAGCGCTTTATAACCATTATTAATGGAACACAGCGGCACGCCGGAAAACAACGGATTTCGAGTCCCCGACATTTTTATTGCGCGCGACGGCGTGTGGTACAGCGACGGGGCTGAAGTGGTGCACGAGAAAATTTTCCAGTTATTCAACGATAATTTGCACGAGGACGCACAGGGCGGATATTACATTCAGGTGCATGGGCAGCGCTGCCCGGTGCGTGTGGAGAACACGCCGTTTGTGGTGCGCGGCCTGTTTCCCGAGAACACGGCGGACGGCCTGGATGTGGTGTGGCTGCTGCTCAACAGCGGGCAGCGCCAGGCCCTGGCGCCGGGCACCCTGCACCGGCGCGCGGACGGCGAGCTGCTCTGCACCCTGGAGAACGGCATGTGCGCGGCCCTGAGCCGCCACGCCGCAACCCAACTCGGCCAGTTCCTGGAGCAGGACGATTCCGGCGCGTTTTTTATTTCCCTCAACGGAACAGACTACCCTTTATAAATCAATTCATATATTCTATTTTGCGGTGTTTTTCGGGCATAAAAAAATCCCCTGAGCGGGGACTATTGCGGACCATGCCAAACCAGGGCTTGAGGGCCTTGGTTATTCATGTGGCATAACACTGTGCGTTATTTGCCTTTGGGGCGGGGTTTGGGGGCCGGTCGCCATTCCATATTCATTTCCTCCTGTGAGTTTCGATTCTATTGATAATTGTACGGCAATCCGTGAAATTTGTCAAAACGTTAAAACAGGCGCTTAGCAGAGCTTAATGCCCAAATGCTCTGCATTGCTCACTCCCACGGTTCGGGTGGCAGGCTTCCCTCTGTTGAGCTGTACTGGTACAGGTTGCCGTCCACGCAGTAGCCGGAGATCACGTATTCGTCGTCGCTCACATATTCCAGCACGGGATTGCCGTCCTCAACCCAAAGGTTTGTGTTTTCCACGGTATGTCTCAGGGACGGCTGTTCCTGAACGAGTTCGTCCATGGATTCATAGGGCTGGTTCATGGTTTGCTTGACCTTGGCCTGTGTGCCCAGGGACGTGATTACGGTGTTGCATTCCATGCCCATGGCTTTGTTTTTAGCGGATTCTTTGCCCTTAATTGCGTCGCCCATCATGCCCGAGCGGCGCATGAGCATGAAGGCGATGATGATAATGACGGCCAGGCTCGCGAGCAGCCCGATCATGGACATGCCGCGCTGGTTGGCGATGCGCCGTTTCATGGAATCCCTCCGATGCGGGCGGCCGGGTCATGCGCCGGGCATGGTGTTCTGCCGGTCCCGGTAATAGGCCTCGATGGCTTCGAGATTGCTCCAGCCGTACCCGGTGATGAGGTTGCGCACGTTGATGGCGAACAGTTCCTGGCAGGCGGTCATGCGCGTGTACGCGTCTCGGAAATCGTCTTCGGTCTGGTCGGGCGTGTTGTCCAGGCCGATGACTTCGTTGAGGTATGCGAGCAGGTCCTGTTGGAGCGCGGTGTATGCGGCGTCCGCGGGCAGGGCGGATTCCGCGGCCTGGCCCGACACTTTTTTGGTGATGCCCGCGGTGGTGCGGTCGATGGTGAATTCGCGCTCGGCTTTGCCGTCGTTGCGCACGTTCACGGTGATGGAATCGCTGTCGCGGATAATGGACGTGTAGCGGTCATATCCGGCGTTGTCGGGGTTATATCGGATAAAGCGGTGAATGGCGTTCTGGGCTGGGTCGAGCAGGGCGATAGTGGCGTCATATTCGCCGGAGTCAGTGAAGTATTTCAGGTACTCCAGGGCCAGGAGGTAAGCGATGCCGGCCTCGATGGCGCCGTCCGCGTTGTACAGGCTCGTGTATTTCATGCCCCCGAGGTCGCGCCACAAGCGGATTGTGCCGTTGTCGCGGATGTACATGTCGCCGTTGTTGTCGCCCGTGTACAGGCGGAAATAGCGGTCCCCGTCCTCCATGCATGCGCCGTTGCATTCCACATGCACGCGGGTTTCCGTGTAATCGCCGTGCTCGTCGGAATCCGTGGTGGGCGTGACCTTGTAGAAATATTTGTCCCTGGCGTCCAGGGACCCGAAGATCGTGTATTCGGGAATGGACAGGGACTGTGCGAGCTTGATGCCGTAGGGGCTGGCGTGCTGAAGCGTGGTGCAGACTTTCTGCTGCGCGGTGTTGTTCCAGGTGGTGAGGGGCTGGTCCAGGGCCGAGCCCGTGTAGATGGCCAGGCTGCCCCCGGTGAAGCCCGTGTTCGCGTACGACATGCACAGGGTTGCGCCGCCGCCCGCGAACTGCAAGCCATCGGGCTGGATATCAACGCCCGCGCCCACAATGCCCCCGGGCCGGCCGGACACATAAAATTTTTCATAAATCGTAACCGTCTGCGTGGCGGCCAGGGATGCCGTAAGCGTGGTCGCGCCCGAGGACAGGGTCGCGCCCGCGGGGCCCACCTCGGCCGTGGCCGCAGGCCGCATCACGCACCCCGCGCCGCACGAAACAGCCGCGGCGGACACAGACGCGCCCGGCGCGGTTGCCCCGCCTCCGCCCCCGCCGCACCCGGCTAAAAGTGCGATGCTGATCAGCAATAATATAAACAGCGGTAACGTGAAATTCGTCGGTAGTCGCATGGTGTGTGGTCTCGTTGTCATGGCGCAGTCGTTTATCCTTAGAGAACAATTATACCAGATAATCGCCATGTGAAAAGCGCGGAATGCCGCAAAAGCCGGAGTGATTTATTTATGGATTTCATAATCATGCAATGAGGCAATGGCCCGGCGCGCACTTTGCCGGGCCATTGCCCGCCAGAAAGTTTTGGGAAGATTCTTAAGAAACCCCTTTTTCAAAAGGGGTTTCTTAAGCCGCCGGAGGCATCATTATTTTTCTTTTGAATCAGTTCCTGCCCGGGGCCGAGTCATTGCTGCCCTGGATGGAGTGTGGCGGGGACGCCACGTACAGAATGACGCCGTTGTCCGCGTCGGATTCATCGATGAGGAACGTGACGTCTGCGAATTGCACATCCTGCTTAAAAGCCGTGACCGTGTGTGCGCCCGGGGGCACATTGAACCACGCCACGCCCCCGTCCACGGACGTGGCCGCATATGCGGGATTGGGCATGACTTTTTCATCAAAATACACGGGGCCGATTGCGCCCGGGATTGCCGTCACCGTGGCGCCCGGGTCGCCGTGCGGCAGCCGGTCATCGTGCATGCTCGCCCACGATTTGCCCACCGTGCCGACGACAGCATTGCGCAGGGTTGCGTTTTCCTTGTCCCCGGTTGCGCCGAGCACGGATTCAATGAGCGGCTTCATGGTCTGGAAATACAGGTCCGGATCCACGAACTGGATAGCCAGATCCGTGATGTTCTCATCGCCCACGGTTATGACATTGGACTTGGTCGTGACCCAGCCCTGTTTTTCATAAATCAGTGAAATGTGCAGATCCGCATCCTTTTCCTTGATCACATCCAGGGACCACCAGCCGTCTTCGCCGGAGCGCACATCCAGGCCCCGGCTCTGGGGGAATTCCGCGATCCACACATGCACGCCGGGCGTCACGGCATGGTAGTCGGGAATCCCGAAGTGGTTGATTTTGCCGCCAAGTATGACCACGGACACCTCGCCCGCGCGCGCGCCCAGGGCCTCGGCCGTGGGCGCGTCCGTGAGATTCAGCACCGCGGCATGAGCGGTGAATGTGGTGGTGCTGAATAGCAAAAAAGAACGGATGCAAGAATGATTCGGGATGTAATTTTCATTTGTTAAATTCCTCAAATATAGTGAGTTCGTTTTTGAAGCCAATAGGAAACACTTTAAAATCAGCTCCTTTGGAGTGCGACATTTTAATGTCGCTTTGTGAGCCGGGAATTGATTCCCGGAGCATGTCGGCGTATCCCGGGTGATGTCGTACTGAGAAAGCGGCGATAAATCGCCGCATTCCAAAATCAAACCACTCTTGCCAGCAAAATTTCAGTAAATCCCCTTATTGCGGCGCCAGTTCGGAAACCAGCAGGAGATTCTGGACCAGGGTGTTGATGCTGCCGGCGGTGCGCGGGTCCAGGGGCATTCCCGAGAGCTTGTTGGCCACGGTCTGGAACAGGGGGAAGATGTTGTCCTGGCCCAGGTTGATGAGTTCGGGCTCGCCCTTGATGCGGGCCTGGCGCGCGGTGTAGTCGATGGCGTCGTGGTAGGTGCCGAGTTTGTCGATGAGCTTGATTTCCTTGGCCTGTTCGCCGGTGTAGATGACGCCTGTGGCGACTTTGCGCACGTCGCGCTCTTTGAGGCCGCGGCCGTTTGCCACGTCGCGGATGAACTGGGTGTGGATGTTGTCCACGGACGCCTGGAGGATTGCGCGCTCTTCGTCGGTCATGGGCCGGAACGGGGAGCCGATGTCCTTGTATTTGCCGGCTTTGATGGTTACGCCTTCGACCCCGTGTTCTTCCATAAGCCCGGCCCAGTTGATGTAGCCCATGCGCACGCCGATGCTGCCGGTGAGTGTGGATGGGTTGGCGAATACGGTTTCGCCAGCCGCGGCGATGTAGTATCCGCCGGATGCGGCCACGTCGCCCATGGACACGATGATGGGTTTGCCTTTGCCGCGCATGGACATGATCTGGCTGTAGATTTCATAGGATCCGGCCGGGCTGCCGCCGGGGCTGTTGATGTGCAGGAGGATGGCTTTGATGCTGTCGTCTTCCATGCCTTTTTTCAGGGCTTTGACAATGGTGTCGGACCCGGATGTGCCCGCGGAGAACGGGCCGCCGGTGCTGCCGCCACTGTGGATTACGCCGGAGATCTGCACCACGCCGATGCGTCCGCCCTTTTTGCCTTTGATTCCTTTAAGAAACGTGGACTGCACGAGCACGATGAACACGAGCATCATGAAGAATGACGCCACGATGACCCCGCAGCCGATGAAGATGTATTTTTGTTTCATGAAAATTCCCCTTTTGTCCTGTGCAAGGCAAGATTTTTAAAAGCGTCTTCGACGACTCAAGGAACCCTTTTGAAAACGGGTTCCTTGAGAATCCTCCTAAAACTTTCCGGGGGCAATCCCCCGGCAAAAAACATGCCGGGCAATTGCCTCACTGAATGATTGCGAAGGATTTCCATGAAAACCCGATTGAATACAATCACCTTCTCAAAATCTTTTAGCCGGCATATCCGCTGTTGGTCCGATCTTAACGGATTCTCTGCCTTTTGTGCCGGGTTGGGCGCGATTTGTTCAGGCAACGCCAGCGATGCGCGCGCCGCATGCGGCGCAGGCCATGCCGGACGCGAGCCCGGACGTGTCGGTGTTGTACCCGGCGCGCGCGATGGCGGTTGCGCCGCATTCCGGGCAAAGGGTGCGGCTGCGCGTGGGGTCGCCCACGTTGCCGAGATATACGTAATTTAAGTGCTTTTGAGCAATATCGTATGCGCGCGCCATGGTGTCCAGGGGTGTGGCCGGGCGCTGCATTTCATAGTTCGGGAAATAGCGCGACAGGTGCAGGGGTATGTCCGGGGACACGGAGGCGAGCCATTGCGCGGCCGCGTCCAGTTCGCCGGGGCTGTCGTTGAGGCCGGGGATTACGAGTGTTGTGACTTCCACCCACACGCGCGCGTTCACGGCTGCGGCAATGGTTTTTTTCACGGGCTCCAGGCGCGCGCCGCAGTGCTCTTGGTAGAACGCGTCGCTGAAACTTTTGAGGTCGATGTTCATGGCGTTGATGTGCGGGGCGAGTTCGGCGAACGGTTCGGGGTTGATGAAGCCGTTGGACACGAGCACGGTTTTCATGCCGCGCGCTTTGAGCAGGGGCGCGCAGTCGCGGATGAATTCGAACCAGATGAGGGGCTCGTTGTAAGTGAAAGCCACGCCCACGTTGCGCGGTCCCGCGTCCGCGGCCTGTTGCGCGAGTTGTTCGGGGGTGATGGCGCGGGTGGGCGCGCTGCCGTGGGAGATGCTCCAGTTCTGGCAGAACGAGCAGCGCAGGTTGCAGCCCAGGCCGCCGATGGACAGGATGTCGCGGCCCGGGTGGAAGTGGTACAGGGGTTTCTTTTCAATTGGGTCCACGCCCAGGGATGTGTAGCGTCCGTAGTTGGTGAGGCGCAGGGCACCGCCTTCGAGGGTGCGCGTGCGGCAGATTCCGGTTTTGCCCTGTGCGATGATGCAGGCCTGGGGGCAGAGCAGGCAGGCGGCGTCGCGGTTTTTGCGAATTCTATAGTAGGCCGCTGGCGCGCCGGTGTGGTCCATCACGCATCAGCCCCTGCGGATCCGTTGAGCTGAGCCATGGCCGCGCTGTAGGGGCGGCGCGTGGTGTCCAGGGTGTCGCGCACGTCTTCGCGCGAGCGGGACAGGAGCGTGGCCGAGGAAATGCGCGTGATGAAAACCTTGTCGTTGGTGAGGATGATGGTGGATTCCTTGCCCTCGGAGATGTCTTCGATGTCGTTGCGCTGGCGGACTTCGTTCAGGAACCGGCGGCCCTTGGTGTCTTCCTGGAGCGCGGACACATTGAATATGCCGATGATTTCGCTGGTTTTGAGCATGACGTTGTTGCCGATGTGCAGGAACATGATGCGCTCTCCCTGGGGGCGGTGGTGATTGCCAATTCCTTGAGTGAAATTATACAGAATCGCGGGCAAAAGAAAAGCCGGGCGCGGGAGAGGCGGGGGAAGGCGGTGGCATGACGGCTTAATGCAGCCTTCGAGCTTTTCGTAATACTGTATTATTTGACGTGATCGACTCCGAGGTCTTTGCAGATTTTTTTTGCGAGGATATCTTTGATTTCTGAATGCCTTGGGATTGCGGACCGTTTGTTTGATTCAGGGTTGTGCCACCATGAATGCCTGGCGCCTTCTCTTAGCAGCTCACAACCCTGGCTGCGCAAATGGGCGAGTAGTGCAATCCTCTTCATAAGGCGATTTTTTCTTCGGTGTATCCGCTGCCCGCTGAACTAAGCGCTTCCTGGCGGTTGAATTCCAGGGCTTCTTTTAAGGTAATCGCCAGGGTCTTTTTTAATTCTTCACAGGTTTTTTCCTGACAATTGACTCCGGGGATTTCCGCGATCCAGCCAACCCACCAACCATCTTCCTGTTTGACAACGGCTGTGTATTGGTTATTCACAAGCATATCACCTCTTGTCAATCATGCTCTTGATGCAGGCAGCCGATATACTCCCGGCTGTAAAACCCGTTCGGCCAATGGGCCTTTGTTTCACTTAATAAATTATAGCATCTGACGGGGGACAGGGACCAGCGGCCGGGATATTGTGTGGGGCTGATGAAAAACAGCCAAGGGCGAAAAATCCGGACCTGCGGGGCAAGCCATAAAGCCGGGGCTCGGAATCGCGTGTTTATGCGCGTCTGCCATCCGTAATTTGCTGCCGGGGACTTTTTCATACACCCGGGGGGCCGTTTCCGTATTTCCTTATTACCTATTCTTTTTATATATATGTAATCCAAAGGGCGCGGGATTCGTTTGATCAAGAGAAGGAGAAATGCGGCCGCGGGGTGCTGTAAAATGGGGCCTGGCGGGAATAAAACGGATAATTCGGGGGTTATTATCAAATATTTTTATTTGTGCTACAATGATTTGGACAACTTAAATGAAGGGCGGGCCGGCAAAGGCTCGTTTTGGTATGTTTACGTATGGGTAAAAAATATATGCCCGGCGCCGAGCCGTTTTTAATTAAAAAGGGGCCGGTGGGCTGTCTGCTGATTCACGGGTTTACAGGCGCCACGCATGAGATGAAGGAACTGGGTGAATATCTGGCGGAAAGGGACATCACAGTCATGGGGCCCTGCCTGGCGGGGCACGGCACGCGCGTGGAAGATTTGAATGAAACGCGCTGGCCGGACTGGTATGTGTCCGCGCGTACGGCGCTTGATGAACTCAAGGGCATGTGCGAGACCGTGTTCGTGGGCGGGTTGTCCATGGGCGGGCTGCAGACGTTGCACCTGGCCACGCATGACCGCGATGTGCGCGGGTTCATGTGCTATGCCGCGCCCGTGTATGTGCGCAACTGGAAGCTCCAGCTTTTTGAGCCCATCATGCGCAACACGCCCATCATGAAAGTGTACCGCTACGACAAGGGCATTGCCGAAGACATCAAGAACCAGGAAGCCATCAAAACGCACGTGAGCTACAAAAAGACACCCACGGCGTGCGTGCTCAGCCTGGTGGATTATATGAACCACGTCAAAGCCGACCTGGGCGAGATCAAGGCGCCCATTATTCTGTTCCAGGCGCGCGAGGACCACACCGTACACCCGGGCAATGCGGATGTGATTTTCAAAGGCGTTGGTTCCAAAGACAAGGAAGTGGTGTGGCTGGACAACAGCTACCACGTGCTGCCTGTGGATAATGACAAGCAAACCGTGTTCGAGAAGTCGTACGAATTCATTCAGAAGCACCTCTGAGCGGAGGTTTTGTTCTGCGACGTAAAGCCGGCATCTTTTTCACACTGACCCTGCTGCTGCTTGCGGCGGCCTGCGCGCGCGCGGACATCACCGTGCCCTACACGGTGAGCGCGGATTACATCAATTTCAACGTGGATAAGAAGGTTGTGGACTGCACGGGCAACGTGGCGCTCACATACCAGGATATTCGTATTTATGCGGACAACATGCGCATTGACGTGAAGTTCCATGTTCTGGAGGCGGACGGGGGCGTGCGGCTTGTGACCCTGGCCGCGAACGGCGAGGAGGAAGCCGAGACTACAAACTCGAACGACCAGACCGAGGAAGAAACCGAGGCCCTGCGCCAGGAGGCCGAAGGCGCGGCCAGCGGCAAGCGCAAGGTGCTGCACGGGGATCTGCTGCAAATGGATCTGGAGTTTATCCATGGCATGCTGCTGCAAACCATGGGCCAGGTGCAGCGCTACTGGTTCCAGGGCGTGGCATTGGATCAAAGCGCGCCCCTGGCCAACATGCGCCGGGCCATTTTTATGGATGAGGGGGATTTTGAAGAACCCTTCACCAGCATCACCGCGCGCAAGATGCGCATGTCCCCGGCCGATAAGTATGAAGCGTGGTCCGCAAGCATGTATGTGAAAGGCGGCAAAGCCCTGTCGCTTCCCTATTACACCAACGACACCGGCAAGGTCACGCCCGGCAACTGGCGCCTGCGCAATGTCAAATACAGCAGCGAGGACAATTTTTCATTCGGCGTGGCCGTGCGGTACAGCGAGCGGAAAAACAACAAGGGCTTTTTCAACGTTGTTTACAAGGACGCCGGGCCCAAGCATTTCGGCGTGGGCATGGACCAGCAGTTCGCACTGGGCAAGCGCACCAACGGCCTGTTCAGCATGGACAACCTGGGCACGGACAACGGGTCCATGAGCCTGACCCTCAACCGGTTCACGCGCAGCATGAAGTCCCACAACCTCAACCTGCGTTATGACAACGACGGGCAGGAGAACCTCAATTACACGCTCAGCGGCCGCATGGGCAAAAGCAGTTTCATGGGCTATGTGCAGGGCACCTGGAATAACAAAACCGGCTACGGCATGCTCAATTCCAATTTCTCGCTGCGCCCGCCCGTGAAGTATCTGGGCAAGAGCCGCAAGCTGAGCCACAGCCTCAATTACAGCCTGGGGTACTCGGACTACCAGTACGGCGAACCCCAGACCACCGCGTTTGTGGGCATGAGCCTCAACCGTTCGGGCTGGGCCATGGGCCCCAAGGGCAGCATCAGCGCCAATATGGGCGTGGGATACGGCATAGACGCGGACGGCGATGACCGCAACAATATGACCACCAACCTCAGCTACAATTACCGGTTCGGCAAAACCAGCCTGTTCTCGACCACGTACCGCTATAGCCGGGACCAGAACGCGACCGCGGATGTGCGCACCGCGCGCTATGTATCCACGGCCATCAGTTTCGGGCCGGGCCTCAAATGGAGCACGCGCCTGTCCACGTCGTACAATATCGCCCACGGCGAATTCAGCAGCATCCAGGGCACGCTCAATTATTCGTTCGGCAAAAAAGTGCGCATCGCCACAACGACCAATTACGATCTCAAAGAAAGCACGTTCTCAAGCAACATATACCACATGTATTACAACTTCTACGGCAGCAGCCTGAATTTCCACTGGTATGAGGAATCCAACAACTTTATTATGGATTTCATCAGCAAGTCGCGCTGAGCCGCGCTTGACGCCAAGATCCCCGAAGGTTATATAACTCTTTATGAAAACACTGACATTTCAGGAAATCATTTTTCGGATCAGCAAGTACTGGTCCGACTACGGGTGCGTGATTGCGCAGCCCTACGATGTGGAAATGGGCGCAGGCACCATGCACCCGTTCACGTTCCTCAAGGCCCTGGGGCCCGACCCGTGGAACGTGGCCTATGTGCAGCCCTCGCGGCGCCCGGCCGACGGGCGCTACGGCGAAAACCCCATGCGCCTGCAGCACTATTTCCAGTTCCAGGTGCTGCTCAAACCATCGCCCGACGATGTGCAGGATCTGTACCTCAAGAGCCTGCGCGCCCTGGACCTGGATACGCGCAAGCATGATATCCGGTTCGTTGAGGATGACTGGGAATCGCCCACGCTCGGGGCCTGGGGCCTGGGCTGGGAGGTGTGGCTGGACGGCAACGAAATCACCCAGTTCACGTACTTCCAGCAGGTGGGCGGCGTGGATGTGGATGTGGTGTGCGCGGAAATCACCTACGGGCTCGAACGCATCGCCGCCTACATCCAGGGCGTGGACAATGTGTATGATCTGGTGTGGACGCCCGGCCTCACCTACGGCGACATCTATTTGCAGAATGAAAAGGAAAACTCCACATATAATTTTGAATATGCGGACGTGCAGGGGCTGTTCCACACCTTCGATCGCAGCGAGGCCGAGGCGCGCGCCCTGGCCGGCCGCGGACTGGTGCGCCCGGCCTATGATCACGTGCTCAAGTGCTCGCACCTGTTCAACCTGCTGGACGCGCGCAATGCGGTGAGCGTGACCGAGCGCCAGGAACTCATTGGCCGCGTGCGCGACCTCGCGGGCCTGTGCGCGCGCTCGTATCTGCGCCAGATTACTCCCGAGCCCATTGCCACATGAAGGGAACGTCCCACATGAAAATCCTTATTACAGGCATCACGGGCTTCGCCGGAAGCCACCTCGCGGAACTGCTGCTGGAACAAGGCGTGCAGGTGTTCGGCACGGTGCGGCCGCGCAGCCGCATGGATAACCTCACGGACGATGTGCAGGCGCGCCTGGACCTGCGTGAGTGCGAATTGCGCGACTATGCTTCGGTCAAGGCTCTGCTCAAAGCCATCCGCCCGGACGGCATCTTCCACCTGGCCGCACAGAGTTTTGTGCCCACAAGCTGGAACTCGCCCGGCGACACCTTGAATAACAACATCATGGGCCAGCTCAACATCCTTGAATCCATGAAGGACTTGGGCCTCACGGACACGCCCATCCAGCTCGCGTGCAGCAGCGAGGAATACGGCATGGTGCATGAGGACGAACTGCCCATCACCGAGGAAACGCCTCTGCGCCCGCTGAGCCCTTACGCGGTGAGTAAAGTGGCCCAGGATCTTATGGGCTACCAGTATTCCATGAGCTACGGGCTGCGCTGCATCCGCACGCGCGCATTCAACCACGAAGGCCCGCGCCGCGGCGACGTGTTCGTGACCAGCAACTTCGCGCAGCAGATTGTGCGCATTGAAAAAGGCCACGCCAAGCCCGTGATCCGCGTGGGCAATCTCGAGGCCAAGCGCGATTTTTCGGACGTGCGCGACACGGTGCGCGCCTACTGGCTGCTGCTCAAAAAAGGCGCGCCCGGCGAGGTGTACAACATTGCATCGGGCCGCAGCGTGCGCATCGCGGACATGCTCGACATGCTCCTTGGCATGACCGATGCGAAAATCACCGTGGAAACGGATCCGGCGCGCCTGCGCCCGTCCGATGTGCCCGTGCTTCAGGGCGATTACTCGCGCACCAAAAGCCTCACCGGCTGGGAGCCCGTGATTCCCCTGGAGCAGACTCTGCGCGATATCCTGGACTACTGGCGCGACCTCACCCCGCCCGCCAAATAAAGGCTGCGCCGCTTGTTGCATTGCACCCCCTCCGGCGCCCCGGGACGGATATACCACATGGCTAAAAAACGGACCATCACCATCTACGACACCACGCTGCGCGACGGCGCGCAGACCAAGGGCATCACGTTCTCGCCCGAGGATAAACTGCGCATCACCGCCGAACTCGATTCCATGGGCGTTCCCTACATCGAAGCCGGGTGGCCCTCGGCCAATCCCAAGGATCTCAAATTTTACGAGGATATCAAGACGCTCAAGCTGAAACAGGCGCGCATCGTGGCGTTCGGCAGCACGCACCGCCCGGGCCTGACCCCGGCCCGCGACCCCGCGTTCAAGTCCCTGCTCCGGGTGGAGCCAGCCGCCGCCTGCATCGTGGGCAAGGCCTCGAGCCTGCACGTGCGCGATGTGCTCCGCATTTCATTCGACGACAATTTGAGGCTTATCAGCAACACAATACATTATCTTAAAAACAAGGGCCTCGAAGTGTTCTTTGACGCCGAGCACTTTTTCGACGGCTTTTTCCTGAATCCTGAATATGCGCTCCAGAGCCTTGGCGCGGCCGCGGACGCCGGGGCCGACGCCCTGGTGCTGTGCGATACCAACGGGGGCACGCTTCCGTGGGATATCGAGGACGTGGTGCGCCGCGTGCGCGAGCGCCTGGACACGCCCATCGGCATTCACGTGCACAATGACGCGGGCGCGGCCATGGCCGGGTCCCTGGCCGCGGTGCGCGCGGGCGCAACCCAGGTGCAGGGCACCATCAACGGCTACGGCGAACGCTGCGGCAACGCGGACCTGTGCGCGATTATCGCCAATTTGTCTCTGAAAATGAACTGCGAAACCATTCCGCGCAGGAACCTGGCGCGCCTGGCCCCGTTCGCGCGTTTTGTAAGCGAACTGGCCAACCGGCCCCTGCCGCCCAACCGCCCGTTCACGGGCGCCAGCGCGTTCACGCACAAGGCCGGGTTCCACGCGGATGCGGTGCGCAAGAATCCGGCGACCTATGAACACGTGCCCCCGGAAAGCGTGGGCAATGTGCGCGACATGCTGGTGTCGGACCAGTCGGGCAAGGCCAATGTCATGACCATGTGCGAGCGCCTGGGCGTGAAGCTCGGCGCCGCGGATGTGAAAAAAGTGCTGGCGCGTCTCAAGGACGCAGAGTTCGGCGGATACCAGTACGATGGGGCCGAAGGCTCGTTCGAGATCCTGGTGCACAAAACCCTGGGCACGTTTAAGCCGTTTTTCGAGCTTGAAGGACTGCGCATTGTGGTAACCAAGCGCCGCCGCACGGGCGAGAGTTTTTCCGAAGCCAGCATTGCCGTGCGCATGGGAGACAAGCGCGAATTCACCGCGGCCGAGGGCGACGGCCCGGTCAACGCCCTGGACAATGCCCTGCGCAAGGCGCTTGAACCCATGTTCCCGTGCCTCGAAGATGTGCGCCTCACCGACTACAAGGTGCGTGTGCTGGACGAGCGCGAGGGCACGGCCGCAGGCGTGCGCGTGCTCATCACATCCCGCGACAAAACCTCGTCCTGGAGCACCGTGGGCGTGTCCGAAAACGTGATCGAAGCAAGCTGGATCGCTTTGGTGGACAGCATCGAACTCAAGCTCCTGCGCGAAACCTCGAAGTGATTCCTTTATTAGAATTTTCTTGAGTTCAAAAGCGAATGGGCCGGAAAATTGTATGATGTACGACAAGTGGCGCCTATTGTTGCCGAAGAATCAGATCGAATCGTTGTTATCACAGTTTATGTGTTTTATTTCTAGGAGGCGGAATTGCCATGAAAATTTCTTACGACAAGGAGTCAGACACCTTGTATATTCGCCTTCTGGAAGGTGAATACCAATGCCGTGTGGTGCGGGTCACGGATGATATTGCTATGGATTTTGCGGAAGGTGAAAAACTGGTGGGGATCGAGGTGCTTGGCGCGAGCCGGCTGTTCAAAAAGCCCGACGCGCCCGACAACGAATTGAAGGGTATTTTGCCGCTTGTTGTTAGCGCATGAATCATTTCATTAATAACTGAATTCGTTTTATCGCATTATGCTATTCAGCGCAATGTCCGTGTTCAGTCCTTTTTGCGGCATTGAGTTTTTTTGCATGACAATTTATGGACCGGCCGCACTGACATTATTACAGTAAGGAGTTATGTGTGTGGTGAAGACGATATTCCTGGCGTCGCAGTCACCGCGGCGCGCGCGTTTGCTGGAGCAGATTCGCGTGCGGTTCGAGGTGCTTGCGGTGTGCAGCGATGATGTGGAAAACGGGGTGGACGCCGCAGGCGCTGCGCCCGAGGCCCTGGCCGAGCGCCTGGCCGCGGCCAAGCTGGACCAGGCGCTTGCGGCTGCGCCGCGGGGCGCCCTGGTTTTGTGCGCGGATACCATTGTTGTGGCCCCGGACGGGTCCGTGCTGGGCAAGCCCGCGCACGCGGCGGACGCCGAGCGCATGCTGGCTGCTCTGAGCGGGGCCGAGCACGCGGTGATCACGGGCGTGGCCCTGGAGTGCGGGGGCCGGCGCTGTGTGTTTCACGAGCGCACAACCGTGGTGTTCCGCAGCCTGGAAGCGGGCGAAATCTCCCGGTACGCGCACAGCGGGCATCCCCTGGACAAGGCCGGGGCGTACGGCATCCAGGGCCTTGCCGGGGCGTTTGTATCCGCGGTGCGCGGGTGCTATTCCAATGTGGTGGGCCTGCCCCTGGCGCACCTGGCGGCAGTGCTCAAGGCTGAGTACGACATCGATGTGACACGGAACTGGTAGAGGGTTCATGCAGATTCTTCATTCGCTCAAAAGTCTGATTACCATAAATCTGGCGTTGGATCTGGGCACCACAACCACGCGCATCCACATGTGCGGCAAGGGCGTGGAGTTGAACGAGCCGTCGTGCATTGCGGTGTCGCACCGCACGGGCGACCTGGTGTGCGTGGGCGCCGAGGCGTACCGGCTGCTGGGCCGGTGCCCGCCGCACGTGGAGGTCGCGTACCCCATGCGCCAGGGGGTTGTGAATGATTTCGATCTGGCGGAGCTGATGCTGCGCCAGTTTATCAGCGGGCTGTTCCGCACCCGCGCTTTGTTCGGCGCGCGCATTGTGATGGTGGCGCCGGCCGGAATCACGGACGTTGAAGCCAAAGCGTTCGAGGACCTGGCCCTGCAGGTTGGCGCGCGCGAGGCGTATCTGCTCGAGGCGCCCGTGGCCGCGGCCCTGGGCCTGAACCTGCCCCTGGAAAAGAGGCGCGGCCTGGTGAGCGTGTGCATGGGCGGGGGCACCACGCAGGCCGCGGTGTTTTCGGGCGGCGAGCTGGTGGCCACGCACTGCGTGCGCGTGGGCGGGCAGGACATCAATGAGGCCATTGCCTCGGGCGTGCGCAAGAAGTACGGCGTACAGGTGGGGCACCAGACCATCGAGCAGCTCAAGACCACGCTGGGCAGCGCGTTTCCCGTGGAAAAGGATGAGGCGCGCGAGGTGTACGGCAAGGATGTGATGGACGGCCTGCCCAAGGCAGTGTTTGTGTCCAACTGGGAAATCCGCGAAATGCTGCTGTCGCCCATTGAGCGTGTTGTGAGTTCGGTCAAGTCCGTGCTTGAGCGCATTCCCCCGGAACTGGCCGAGGATGTGAAGAAGTACGGCATCACCCTGTCCGGGGGTACAGCCCTGCTGCGCGGCATGAACAAGCTGGTGGAGAATATTACGGGCGTGGAGTGCACGGTGCCGCGCAAGAGCACGCTGGCCTGTCTGGCGGGCGCGGAAAAGGTGGTCGGCGATGTCAAGCGCCACCGCCGGTTCCTGTCATCGCGGCACAGCCGCAGCCTGTCCGGATGAATTTCACGTGAAAAATACAAACGAAGCCATAACGTTGCCATGAAGAGAAACAGCCGCTTGAAAACCATTGGGGTTCTGATCCTTATGATCGGGGCTCTGGTGTTTATCCGCCTTGGGCCGTGGCCCAGCGTGTTCGAGCAGGGCGTGGCCCTGGTCACGGGCGTCACGGGCCGGGTTATCAACAATACCTTATTGCCGTATGGCGACAAGGAGCGGCTCAAAAAGGATGCGGCCGCGGAGCGAGAGAGGGCCATGCGCCTGCTGCGCGAGAATGCGCATTTGAAGCAGGAGCTGAAGCGGTTGGGATTTGCCAAAAAGGTGCGGCGCGCGCAGGGCGGGGTGGTGGCGCGCGTGGTGGGGCGCGATCCTGCGGCGTGGTATCACCGGGTTATTGTGGACCAGGGCGCGGGCGCGGGCATTGCCGTTGGGTGGATCGCCACCACGGACTCGGGTGTTGCGGGCCGGGTTACGCGCTGCACGGCCACCACGTGCACGGTGCGCCTTCTCGTGGATCCCGACGCGGCCACGAGTTGCGTGATTCATCCTGCGGCCGGTCCTGAAATGGATGCCGAGGACGCGGATTTTTTCTGCATGGCCTACGGCGGCGGGGAGCGCGGCATGGATATTCTGGTGGTGTCGTCGTCGCGCAGCGCAGCGCCCGGCGACAGCGTGGTCACGTCCGGGTATGGCGGGCATTATCCGCGCGGCCTGCCCCTGGGCGTGGTGTCCGCACGGTCCGTGTCGGGCCCGTATGCGGGACGCGGTTTTGCCGTGGCCCCGCACGCGGATTTCAAAAATCTTGAGTATGTGCTGCTTTCCAGACCATGAATTCAAAAACGCCATACATCTGGTTCGTGATTTTATGCGCGGTGTGCGCGCTGCTGGAATACATGCCGTTTGCGGGCGCTTTGTATTCCGCGCGCTATGTTGAGTTCGGCCTGCTGCCTGTTGCCGCGGCTGTTGTGTACATGGATGCGGGCGCGGCCCTGGCCGCGGCGCTGTTGTGCGGGTTTCTGCTGGATTCGGGTTCGGGCGCTGTTCTGCACATTCCGGTGTTCGCGGCGTATGTGGTTGCGGGGCGGTTTGTGTCGCGGTTTTTTTATTCGCCGCGGTCCGTGTTTCACATAGCCGTGCAGATGGCGCTTCTGGGTGTGGTGCATCTGGCGCTGTATGCGGCGGTGCTGCACCGGTTTTCAATCAGCGCCTTCGAGTGGCAATTGTGGGCGCGCGCCGCGGGGTTGAATGTTGCGTCCGCGTGTGTGATTCTGGCGCTGTGGCCCGTGCGCAGGCGGCGCTTTTCGGTGTATCGGATATGACGAAATTCCGGCTGCTGAGAAATCTTGTGGATATCCGCGCGCGGCGCGTGAGCGCCATGCGCATGGCCATGCTGTTCGTGTGCCTTGCCGGGATCCTGGCCCTGGTAGGGGTGGGCCTGGTGCGCCTGCAGTTGCGCGGCGCGGAACCGTTCCGGCGCGAGGCTACGCAGAATATGGCGTGCACGGTTTTTGATCCATCCCTGCGCGGGGATATCCGGGACAGGAACGGCGTGCTGCTGGCCACGGACAACACGGATTTCCGCGTGTTGCGCATCCGCCGCAATTGTTTCTGGGAGGAAATGAAACTGCCCGGCGGCGATCCGCTCAAGGATGTGCGGCCCGCGCAGTGGTCTGCCATGGGCGAGCAGGGACGCCGCCGCGTGGATGCACAGCGTTTCCAACTGATTTCCCGTTTCCTGGCGCAGCGCCAGGACGACCCGCAGGTGCTGGTTCAACCCATGCCGCGGCGCATCTATCCCCAGGGTCCGAGCGTGTCCCACGTGCTCGGGTACCTGGGCGAAATTTCACCAAGTGAAATCAGCCTGTACACGCATGTGGGTTACGGCCCGGGCGATCGCGTAGGCAAGTCGGGCGTGGAGCGCGCGTATGAAATCGCACTGAGCGGGCATCGCGGGCGCCGGGATTTTCTTATCAATGCCGCGGGCCAGTACATGTCGGACCGGTCCGTGGAATATCCCACGCGCGGCGAGGACTTGACGCTGACTATCGACATGCGGCTGCAGGAAGCCGCGTACCATGCGTACCTGGATAATGGCAAAATGGGCGGCGCCGTGTTCATGGACCCGCGCACGGGCGAGGTGCTGGCCGTGGTCACAAATCCCTCGTTTTCCCAGGCGCCCGGCCCGGATCGGCTCACGCCCATGAACTGGGCCGGGCTGGTTCTGCATGAGGACCATCCCCTGGTGAACCGGGCTATTTCCAGCCACCTGCCACTGGGCTCGGTGTTCAAGCTGGTGGTGGCCACCGCGGCGCTCGAAGAGGGTGTGGCCACGCCGCATTCCATATTCCACTGCCCGGGTTTTTACAGTATCCCGGGCCGCCAGAGCTACCCCCCGAAGTGCTATACATCACACGGCAGCATCGGGTTCACCCACGGCATCGGCGCATCCTGTGATGTGGTTTTTTACATTCTCGGACAAAAGCTTGGGGTTACAAACATTAATAAGTATGCTAAAATGATGGGCTTGGGAAACAAAACGGGCATTGATCTGCCCGGAGAGTCGGTTGGGCTCATTCCCGATGAAGCTTGGAAAAAGCAATTTGGCGGCGGCCGGGACTGGAATGCCGGGGACACCATCAACCTCAGCATCGGCCAGGGCGACGTGCAGATAACGCCGGTTCAGGTGGCGCGCATGGTGAGCATCTTCGCATCGGGCGGGGTGCTGCAAACGCCGCATGTGGCGCGCCGCGGCGACTGGCCCGGCCAGAAACTGCCCCTGGCGCCCGAGACCATTAACGCGGTGCGCGCGGGCATGCGCGACGCTGTGCTCAACGGCACGTGCCGGCGCATCAGCGATTTCCCAATGCCCGTGGCCGCCAAGACCGGCACCGCGCAAACCGGCACGCGCAAGAATCCCAAGCCGGACCACGCCTGGTTCGCGGGTTTCGCGCCGTTCGACGACCCGGTTATTGCCTGGGCCGTTTACGTGGAGCACGGCGGGTTCGGGGCTTCGGCCGCGCTCCCGGTGGCGCGCCAGGTGCTGGACAAGGCCTATGAACTCGGCTACTTCGGCCCGCCCGATGAGTCGTATGTGGCAGCACATTCAGGCCGGTAATTGACCGGCCTTCCAAAGAGGTGATTGTTTTGATCGGTACGTTTTTCACAGTAATCCACTTCATTATCACCGCATTTCTGATCGCGGGCATTCTCATTCACACCACCAAGAGCGAGGGCCTGGGCGGCACCATCGGCGGCGGCAGCGACACCGTGTACCGCGGCAGCGGCGCCAAGGGCTTTGAGGCGTTCGTGGAAAAAATGATGGTGTACATGGCCTGGGCGTTCCTGGGCACGTCCCTGTTCGTGGGCCTCATTGTGCCCAAGTTCGGCCTCTGAGCCGGACCCGCGCCGCGCCCCGCAGTCCCGGGCGCGCGTTTCGCACCAAGGGAGTGGACATGGCGCTCGACCGCACTGAAGATGTCCGGAATATTTCCATAACTCCTGGCCGTCGTTTCTTTTCGGCAACCCACGAAGAAATTCTCCAGGCACACACAACCGATATCTATTTCCTGCGCACCCGCAACATCCTGGCGCACCTGGGCCGGCTGGACACGCCCGTGGCCGCGGATATCTTCAACCGCGCCGGGGGCGTGCTCTGCGGCGTGGAGGAAGTCGGGAACCTGCTGCGCGATCAGGATGTGGAAATATACTCCCTGGCCGAAGGCGAATGCTTCGAGCCCGGCGAAGTGGTCATGAGCATCCGCGGCCCCTATGGCGCGTTCGGGCTCTATGAAACCACGCTGCTCGGCATGCTGGCCAGTTCATCGGCGTGGGCCACGGCAGCGGCCCGGTGCAAACAGGCCGCGGGCCATAAGCCGCTCCTGTGTTTCGGCGCGCGGCACGTGCATCCGGCCGTGGCCCCGGTCATGGAGCGCGCGGCCATCATCGGCGGCGCGGACGGGTGCAGTTGCATCCTGGGCGCCGTGCTCGCCGGAACCACGCCCACGGGCACCGTGCCCCACGCGGCCATTATCATCACCGGCGACACCCTGGAACTGGCACAGGCCTTTGACCGGGTTGTGGAGCCGGATGTGACCCGGCTCATCCTCGTGGATACGTTCAAGGACGAGGCCGAGGAAACCCTGCGCGTGGCCCGCGCACTCAAGCAAAGGCTCCACGGCGTGCGCCTGGATACGCCTTCCGAGCGCGGCGGGGTTACGTTCGATCTGGTGCGCGAAGTGCGCTGCCGCCTGGACCTCGAAGGTTTCGAGCATGTGAAAATCGCGGTGTCCGGGGGCGTGAATCCCGAGCGCATTCCCGGCCTCATCCAGGCGGGCGCGGACATGTTCGGCGTGGGCAGTTATATCTCCGACGCCAAACCCCTGGACATGACCATGGACATCAAGGAAGTGGACGGCAAACCCATTGCCAAACGCGGCCGCCTGCCGGGCTGCGCCAAAAATCCCCGGCACAAAAAAATCAAGTGACCTGACTCTTATGAAACCATCTGATATGGAAAAATTAATTACCGACACCATGGCGGAATCCTGCCGCGTGATGGAGCGCACCGCGGAAACGCTTGCGCCCGCCATTGCACAGGTTTCCGCATTGATCGCCGAAACCATACGCTCGGGCCGCAAGGTTATGATCTGCGGCAACGGGGGCAGCGCGGCCGACGCCCAGCACATGGCCGCCGAACTCGTGGGCCGGTTCCAGAAGGAGCGCCCGGCCTGGCCGGCCATAGCCCTCAGCACCGATACCTCCATCCTCACATCCGTGGGTAACGATTATGGGTTCGACAATGTGTTCGCGCGCCAGGTGCAGGCCCTGGGCCAGGCCGGTGATGTGCTCATCGGCATCACCACCAGCGGCAACTCCCCCAATGTCGTGGCCGCTGTCAAAGCCGCTTCAGGGCGCGATATGACCTGCGTGGCCCTCACCGGGCAGGGCGGCGGCGTACTCGCGCAGCAAGCGGATCACCTCCTGGCCGTGCCATCGCCCGTGACCGCCCGCGTGCAGGAGTCCCACGGCGCCATTATTCACCTGATTTGTGAAATCGTGGAAAATATTCTGTCGCAGGAAGCGTGATTCATGTGGCGCGGCGCAAGAAGAATCCCCCTCTGTCCTCAATCGTAAAATCGGGCTCTGTCGAAAACTGGGACTTGTTTTTCCAGCATTACCGCTGGAGCCGTGCGTGGCGCGAATATCTCATGCGCACCGCGCTGGAGGTTTCCGGGCAAAGCCGAGAGCGGCGCCGGAACGTGTCCCGGCCCACAGTGAAAAAGAACGCGGGCAAGGAATGAGCGCGCGATTAAGATATTGATTAAGGCGGGGGCGGCCGTGCGCCCGATAGGATCAGGCGCCATTTCACGCTTTCCCCGAAAATAAACGCATGCACTGGATTGATACATTCAAAAAAGAGATTCCCGGGGAACACCGGCCGGGAGAACTGCTGAGTGCGCACACCAATTTCCGCATCGGCGGCCCCGCGGATGTGCTGTTTGTTCCACACGACACAGGCGCGCTTGAAGATGCTCTGAAGTTTTTGCAGGCGGAGAATGTGCCCGCGCTGATTCTGGGCGGCGGGTACAATCTGCTTGTGTCGGACGAGGGATTCCGGGGCGCGGTGATCAAGCTGCCGGAAACCATCAGCGAACCCTTGCTGTTTGACGGGGACACGGTATGCGCGAGCGCGGGCCTGCCGCTCAAGCGCCTGGTGCATGAAGCCGCGGCGCGGGGCCTGAGCGGGGTCGAGAACCTGGCGGGCATTCCCGGCGCCGTGGGCGGGGCCGTGTACATGAACGCCGGGGCCTATGGCTCGTGCGTGGCCGATGTGTGCGTATCCGCAACAACGGTTTCCGCGCACGGCGGCGTGAGGGAATTGAATGCGGAGCAGTTGCAATTCAGCTACAGGCGCAGCGTGCTGCAGGAGGATCGCTCCCTGGTGGCGGTGGGCGCGGTGTTTCACCTGAGCGCGGGCGCGGACCCGGCCGCGCTTGAGGCGCGCTGCCGCGAGATTATTAAAACCCGCAACAGTAAGCACCCCGTGGGCCTGCCCAGCGGGGGCAGTTTTTTCAAGAACACGCGCGGCCTGCCGCCCGCGGGCCGGCTCATTGAAGAAACCGGGCTCAAGGGCTTGAGCGTGGGCGGCGCCCAGGTCAGCCCCATGCACGCGAATTTTATTGTGAACACGGGCGGGGCCACCTGCCGCCACGTGCTCGACCTCATGGCCCTCGTGCAGGAAAAAGTGCAGCAGGCGCACGGCATCCTCCTGGAGCCGGAAGTCCGCATCATCGCATAGCACGTTTGCCATGCAGCGGTTCGGGAACCGGTTCGTTCAAATCTGGATTGTGATATTCAGTTGCTCATCATCGGGAGGTCAGGGATATGACGCATAAACCAACGGCGGCACGCGACAAGGCCATTGCAGTTTTCGCAGCAATACTCGTGGCCGTGTCCCTGGCCGGGTGCCGGAAACCCGCGGCGGGCGGGCGAGGAGATGTGCGTACCACGCCTATCAAGGCCGGGGATAAGGCTCCGGATTTTACGCTTAAAGATCAGGACGGCCATGATGTGTCCCTCAAGGATCTCACGGCGGACTCGGCCGTGCTTGTTGCTTTCTATCCCCAGGACGATTCTCCGGTGTGCACTGCGGAGATGAAGGAATTCCGCGATATGTACGGTGAATACAACAAGCTGGGCGTGCAGATTGTGGGCATCAGCACCAACAGCCTGGAAAGCCATATGAAGTTCAAGAGAAAGCACGAGTTGCCGTTTCCCCTGCTCAGCGATGAAAGCAAGGTTGTGACCAAAGCGTACGGCGTGCTGCATGAGAAAAAGGGCGTCAGCCGCCGGTCCTATTTCCTGGTGGGCAATGACGGCGTGATCCGCTACCTGTTTGTGGAGCAGTATCAAAAGGAAAAGCGCGGCAAAGACGAACTGCTGGCCAGCGTGAAAAAGGCCCTGGGCGGCGGCAAGTGAGGCGCGGGATTATTCCACGGGCTGCATTTCAAAGTAAAGAATGAAGAATTGATCCCCGAATAGGCGGTAGTTTAATTTGCCGATAAGGCGCCCGTCGGGCACGCGGCGGATGCGATCGATGACCCGGCGCATAACCTGAGGGTTGTCTTGGTTGTCGTAGTCGATGAGCAGGGCGTCATCCTCTTTGCACAGTGTGAAACTCCCGAACCGGAACCCCCCGCCTATCACATTGTCTCCATCACCCCCTGGCTCTACGTCCTTGCGGTGCTTGAGCGCCTCAAGCGACAGCCACGGGAACCACGGCACTTTCACGTAATATTCTCCTTGCAGTTCCTCTGGCTCTGGTGTTTGCCCCTGTTCGTAAAGGTCTGCAATTTCTCTGGCTTTTGGAAAAAGCATTTCCCGTCCCCCCATACTTCAATTGCCGCATGTGCGGCGCGTCAGTCTTTCATGAATTCCTCATAAAATTTTTCCGGCTCGTAATACGCCTCAATGTTGCGCATGTAGATGTAGTTGCCCGAGTCCAGCTTGTACGCCTTTTCCCATTCGGCAACGCCTTCCCGGGTTTTGCCCTGCTGGTACAGGGTCACGCCCAGGCGGAAGTGCGCTTCGGCGTTGCGGCTCTTCTGCTCCACGGCTTTGCGCAATGTGGCCTCTGTGTTTTTAAGGTCCCCTTTGCGGCGGTAGAGTTCGGCCAGCTCCAGCCTTTTGGGGAACGCTTCGGGGTGCGCGGCGAGTCCTTTTTCATAACTGGCGATCAACTCGTCCAGGCTTTTGCGCTCTGCGGGATCGGATACCGCGTAATCCTTTTTCATGGCGGCTTGAAGCTCTTTGAGGTTTTCCTCTTTCCTGATGTCGAACCCGATGATGCTCATGCGGATCACGCCGCCCTCATCGATGAGGAATCCGTTTTCCGTGGCCACGAAATTGTACTTGACCGGCAGTTCATTGTTGGGGTCGATGAGGGACACATATTTTGCGCCGGCTCTGTCCAGGAAGGGTTTGACCCACTTGAGGCCCTGGGAATCGCTGGCCACGGCGATGACTTCAAAGCCCGCGGACTTGTACTTTTCGTAAAAGGCCTGCAGGGCCGGGAGCTGTTCGCGGCACCGGCACCATGTGGCCCAACTGAACAGAAACACTTTTTTGCCCCTGAAATCACTAAGGGAAACCCACTTGCCGGATGTGTCCTGAAAAGAGAATTCCGGGGCCAGGTTTCCCACCTTGACCCCGAGCTGCGACGCGTGCGCGGACGCAGCAATCAGCGTGGCGCAGGCCAGGATTGTTACAAGCAGAAAAGATTTTTTCATGTGTCGCCTCCATGATGGAACCGAGAGTGTCCGCATTTTTTGCGTGAGTGAAACGTTTGAGCGGGACAAAGCTATATTGCGGTATTTGATGTATTATAACATGAGACGCAGGCAAGCAGGATTCATTATTTGGAGATGCCGGGAATGACCCCATCCGGGAACAGCATTGTGTTTCGAGCCGACGGCGGCCAGGCCCTTGGCCTGGGCCACATCAAGCGGTGCGAGGTGCTTGCGCGCTGCATGCAGGCGCGCGGCGCGCAGGTGGTGTTTCTGGTGCAGGATGATCCCTTTGTCACCGGATACGTGGCCGGCGCCGGGTTCGAGTGCCGCGTGCTGGCGCCGTGCGCGGACCGCGCGGCCATGCTCGATCAAACGGTTGCGGATATTCGCGCAATGCGGCCCTGCGCCGTGGTTCTGGATGTGATTGAGAGCGGGTCCTGGCATGTGCGTGCCATGCAGTCCGCGGGCTGCGTGGTGGCGGGCCTGGATGATCTGGGCGAAGGGGCCGTGGAGCTTGACGCGCATTTCGCGGTGGATGACGCCGTGGTGCGCGCGCCGCGCAGCGGCCGTTTGTTCGCGGGGCCGCGCTATGTGATTATTCCCGAGGAATTGAAAGAACACCGCCCCGCGGCCGGGGCCGGTGATGAGCCGCGGCCCGTGTTGTGTGTGGGTTTTGGCGGCAGCGACATGCGCGGGCTCACCCTGCCCGCTGCGCGGGCGCTCGCGGCCTGGGACGCGGTTTTCGAGGCGCATATTGTGCTGGGCCCGTGTGTTGCGGATCCCGGAGCCGTGGAAGATTTCTGCGCGTACGATTCCCGGTTCACCGTGCATCGGGATCCCTTGGATTTATTCCAGCTCATGGCCGAAGCGAGCCTGGCCGTGTGCAGTGTGGGCCAGGGCATGTTCGAGCTGGCGTGCCTGGGCGTACCCACCCTGGTGGTGAGTTTGTCCGAACTGCATGAGCGCATGGCCGGAAATTTCGCGGCGTACGGGTGCAGCGAGCACCTGGGGCCGCACCATGCATTTTCCGGCGATGATCTTGTGGCCCGGTGCCGCGGCATTCTGGGCGATGCCGCGCGGTGGCGCGCCATGCGCCAGGCCGCGCTGCGCACCGTGGACGGCGGGGGCGCGCGCCGCATCTGCGATCTGATCTGGGAACTTACGGGAAACTGCTGAAGTTATTCAGTGTCCGATAACAAGGGACGTGAATCGTATGAAACCATTCGAGAAAACATTCAAATTCGCGGGCCGCACCGTGGGGCGGGACGCGCCGGTGTTTGTGATTGCCGAAGCCGGGTCCAACCACGACGGGAGCCTGGCCAAGGCCAGGAAGCTGATCGACGCCGCGGCCAAGGCGGGCGCCGACGCCGTGAAGTTTCAATCGTACACGGCCGAGGGATTGATCAACCCGGTGCAGGCGCCCGAAGCGTTCGAGATATTCAAAAAGATCGCCACGCCCGCGGAGTGGCTGCCCGAACTGGCCAAACACGCCAAAGAGCGCGGCCTGGTGTTTCTGGACACGCCGTTCGATGAAATCCAGCTCGAAGCCATGGAGCGCGCCAAAGCGCCCGCGTTCAAGATTGCGAGCGGGGATCTCACGAACCTGCCGTTTATTGAACTTGTTGCCGGTCGGAAAAAGCCGGTGTTTTTGTCCGTGGGATGCGCGGACATGGCGGATGTGGCGCGGGGCGTGGATGTGATTCGCGCAACCGGGAACACGCGCCTGGTGCTCATGCAGTGCGTGGCCAATTACCCGGCGGAGTGGGAGACCGCAAACGTGGCGGTTGTGGACACGCTGCGCGCGGCGTTCGGGTGCCCGGTGGGGTATTCGGACCATTCCCCGGGCAGCCTTGTGCCGCTGCTGGCCGTGGCGCGCGGCGCGTGCGCCATTGAAAAGCATTTCACTTTCGACAGGTTCCTGCCCGGTCCGGACCATTCCTTTGCCATGGAAGTGCCGGAGTTCACGGATATGGCCAAACAGATTCGCGCGGCCACGCGCGCCATGGGCAGCGGGGAAAAAGTGCTTCTGCCCAGCGAGGAGTTCATAGCGCCCCTGGCGCGGCGCGGCCTGTACGCGGCGCGCCATATCTCGCGCGGCGCTGTGTTTACCGCGGACATGATCGCCATTCTGCGCCCGGCCAGGGGCCTGGCGCCAGCGGCCCTGCCACAGGTCATCGGACGCAGGGCGCGCCGCAACATCGCCCGGCACGAGCCCTTGTCCTGGGATTGCGTGTGACAAAAGTCACGCATGCGGCGGCTTGTTTTTTAAATGAACGTTATGTAAAAAAACATCGGGATGCAGTAGAATTATCTATGCCGAATATCATTGCAGCCAACGCCCTCACAAGAGGGGAGAACCAGAATGTCGGAAAAGCGCCAGTTCCCAAGATTTGAACTCAAAGCACCGATTAAATTTAAAGTGCCCACGCAGAAGATGGATATCAGCATGGCGTCCATCAAGAACATCAGCGGAGGCGGGCTGTGCCTGCTGGTGAACCAGAAGGTCGCGTTCGGCCAGATGCTGCAAGTGGAATTCGTGCTGCCCCACGACAAGACCAATGTCATCGCCATGTGCGAAGTGGTGTGGGTGGATGTGCTGGGAGAAGAATCCGAAGGCGGCTACAAATACCAGCTCGGCATCAAATTCGTGGAAATTGACAAGCAGCAGCAGAAGGCCATCAACCGGTTTGTGGTGCACCGCCTCAAAGCGCGCGTGCGCGAGGAATTGCAGCAGGTCCTGCCCGCGCAAAAAGAATCCAGGCGGCAAAAGATCCTGGTGGTGGACGATGACAAAGTCACCTTGGGCATGGTCAAGGAAGTGTTCAGCGACGAATTCGATGTGATCACCGCACACGACGGGCACGAGGGGATTGAGAAGGCGCGCGAGTGGCGCCCCGACATCATTCTGCTCGATATCATCATGCCGGACATGGACGGGTTCTCCACGCTCATGCTGCTCAAGGATATCGAGGAAACGCGCGACATCCCGGTCATGATGTTTTCCGTGGTGCGCGAGAAGAGCAAGATATTTCAGGCCATCCGCGACGGCGCACAGGATTTTATCCTCAAGCCGTTCACACCCGAAAACCTGCTGGTCAAGATCCGCAAGACCCTGTACAACCAGTAAATTCCATTCAGTTTCTCCTGAGTAATGATTTGAGAATGGCCAGGGCCGCGGCCTTGTCCAGGGGCTCGTTCATGTTGCCGCATTTGGGCGACTGGATGCATGAGGGGCATCCGGATTTGCAGGCGCAGCCGTGGATGAGATCCAGGGTGCGGTGCAGCAAATCCTCGATGCGCGCATACCCGATTTCGCTCAATCCCATGCCGCCCGGGAACGCGTCGTGGATGAACACCGTGGCCTGGCCCGTGTCCGGGTGCTGGTTGGTGCTGAGTCCCCCGATGTCGTCCCGGTCGCACATGGCCAGGAACGGGAGCATGGCGATGGCCGCGTGCTCCACGGCGTGCAGCCCGCCCATGATGTCCAGGCCCGCCTGTTCCACGCGCATCAGGATGTCCGTGCTGATGAAAAACCACAGGGACTGCGTCCACAGGGTTTCGCTCGGGTAATCCAGGTCCACGCGCGCGATCACGTCCCGGGATCGGGGATTGACCTTTTTGTATGAATGCACCTGGTGCGTCACGTTCACGAATCCGAAGTGCACGGGCGTTGCGTTGAAATCCTTTTTCCGCAATTGTTGATCAATGGACACATCCTCGCGGCTGAGTGCGCGCGTGAAATAGGGCATGGCCTTTTTCTCCACCCACGCCACGCGGTTGTTGATATCGAGCTTGTTGACAAAATAGGCTTCGCCCAGGTGCAGGTAAACGGCGCCGTCGTGCAGGTACTGGAAAGCCGTGTCCGCGTCCATCATGCCGATCTGGGTTGCGTCGGGCAGGCAGATGGAGTAGCGCTCGGCCGTGGCCGTGCGCAGGTTGATTTCCTGGGCCGGGAATGTGATGCCGGCCCACGACGCGCGGCCCTGCACCTGTTTCATGTCCCGGCTCTTGATCATGTCGCGCACCTGGCCGGCGAAGCCCTGGCCGAACAGGGGCTCCTCGTTGCGGCTGAGCGGCAATTCGTATGACGCGGCCTTGAGGTGCAGTTTCTGGATGTACGGGTTGGAGGGGTTGATGATGGCGTGCTCCACGTTGCGCTCGAAGAAGTACTCGGGGTGGCGCATGAAGTACTGGTCCAGGGGCTCGTCGTGGGCCACGAGTACGGCCAGGGACTCGCGTCCGCGCCGGCCCGCGCGGCCCGCCTGCTGCCAGGTGCTGGCGATGGTGCCAGGGAATCCGTTGATGACCGCGGCCTCGAGGCTGCCGATGTCCACGCCCAGCTCCAGGGCGTTGGTGCAGGTGACGCCCACGAGCGCGCCCTGGCTGAGGGCTTTTTCAATGGCCCGGCGGTCCGATGGCAGGTACCCGCCCCGGTAGGGCGCGATGGCGCTCAAGGATTCGGGGATGTCCTTGAGCCGGTCGCGTGTAAAGCGCAGGATGAGCTCCACCGTGGGTTTTGCGCGCGCGAACACGATGGTGCGCGCGCCCGCGCGCACCAGGTCCGCAAACAGGTCCACGGATTCATTCAGGGAGCTGGCGCGCACGCCCAGGGCCTCGTCGGTTACGGGCGGGTTCCAAAGCAGGAAGATTTTTTTTGCGGACGGGGCTCCGGATTGCGTGACTGCGGCGGGCTCGCGGTTCAGGAGCAGGCCCACGTGTTCCTCGGGGTTGGCTGTTGTTGCCGAGCAGCAAATGAACCGGGGCCGCGACCCGTAGTGGGCGCACACGCGTTCCAGGCGGCGCATGACATTGGCCACGTGCGAGCCGAACACCCCGCGGTACACGTGTACCTCGTCCACCACAATGTATTTGAGGCGCGCGAAGAATTTGGCCCACAGGCGCGCGTGGTTGGGGATGATGCCCAGGGACAGCATATCCGGGTTGGTGAGCAGGATATTGGCGGTGCGGCGCAGGGCGCTGCGATCATCCTTGGGCGTGTCCCCGTCGTAGGTTCCAAAGGCGATGCGATGGCCATCCAGGCTGGGCGCATGAAATGTTTTCATTTCATCGTAATGTGCGGCCGGGTCGATAAGGGTGTGCAGGGCGCGGCTCTGGTCCTGGGCCAGGGCTTTGGTGGGGAACAGGTACAGCACGCGCGCCTCGGGGTTTGCGAGCAGGGTTTCGAGCACGGGCAGGTGGTAGCACATGGATTTGCCGCTGGCGGTTTCCGTGACCACCACCACGTCGCGGCCCTGGCGCACCAGGGAAATGGCCTCGGCCTGGTGCGTGTAAAGCTTTTTGAGACCCATGGCGCGCAGGTTATTCTCAAGGGGCGGCGGCAGGGGCGGGTCCAGGGCTGCATAGCGCGAACGCCGCGCGGGGATTATCCGTTTGTAAACAATCTGCCCATTGTAGTCCTTGTTGTTTTCCCACGATGCGATAAGTGTTTTGAAATCATAGTCCATATGAAAATATTATAGTGACTGCTATACAAATATATATGTAATTTTGAAAAGAAGAATTATGTGATGCGGCCCCGAAAATCAGGGTTCTGAAGGCGCCTGGGTCTGGGGCGGGTTTGAGCGGCGGCCCGGGGCCAGCCATATGGCTGCGTACACGGCGCCCAGCGCCAGAAGCGTGGCGTGGCTAACCGCGCGCCCGTGGCCCGACAGCCAGTAGCCCAGCAGGTTCTGGCGGCCGGCCTGGGCCAGGCTTTTTACGGCCGGCATGAATGCATCCGCGCCCGCCAGGTTTATTGCGAATGAAATGCCCAGGGTGAAGAACAGCGTGTTGCGCACGCCCGGGCTGTACACGGGCAGGGTGGCCAGGGGCAGAAACAGCAGGGGCAGCACGGGCATGAAGAACCGCGCGCTGTATGCGTCGAACCAGCCCATGCTCATGTTCAGGACCAGGTACCCGGCGAATGCTGCGGCAATGGCCACGGCTTCGCGCCGGAATTTCATAAAACGGCCGAAATAAATTATGGAGAACGCCACGGGCAGGCACGTTAAAAAAAAGCCCCATTTTTCAGCCGCTGGCTGATCGAATGCCGGGGCCATGCCCAGGCGGGCGAGCAGGGTGCTGAAGGGAAAGCCAAACAGCAGTTCTCCCAGGCGCAAAAGCCCGCGCGCGCCCGGCCATGAGACCCCGTAAAATCCTTTGGCGTGCAGGGTTTTGGAATAATAGCTGTAGTGGTACGCGGTCTCGAACGGGTTGCCGAGCAGGTAATAGTTATACGCCAGGAGCAGGCCCAGGGTGAGGGCGAAGAACAGGATCACGCGGCTGAAATTTTTGCGGTTCGCGGCGGCATAGCCCAGCAGGGCCAGGGAGGTGATGCCCGCGGTGTATTCGCACATGATGGCCAGAGCCAGGCATGCGCCGGCCAGCATGGGCGCGTAGCGCCCGCCCAGGTTGAGGCGGTCCTTGAGCAGCAGCAGCAAACCAGCGGCCGTAAAGAACGCGGTGATTCCCCCGGAGAAAAATATCTGGCCGTAGAACAGGGCCATGGAACACAGGCCGTAGCCCAGGCCCATGAGCATGGCCATGCGGTCCCCGGCCAGGAAGTGGCGGCCCAGGGCATACACCAGAACGCCGGTGAGCGCGGTGAACAGTCCCGCGGTGAACAGGGTCACGAACCAGATGATAACCGTGCGGGACTGGGTGGCGCGTGAAATGAGGAAGTACCACGGCGCGGCCAGGAACGAGCCCAGGGGCGCTTTGTCGCTGTAGTACTTTCCATTCACGAGCGCGAAGTCGCGCACGGCCCATCCCTCGACCCCGGGTTTCTGGGGAAAGTATTCGGGCATGCTTCGGGAAATTTCGAGCGTGCCGTAGTCCACAATGGCTGCGGCCATGCAGAACCGCGGCGCGTCATTGGTCGTGAGGTACGGGTTCGCGAAGAACGCGTACGTGAGGAACAGGCAGAGAAAGAGTTTCCATGAATGCGACATAGCCAGAAGACATTATAGCAGATGCGCGGGTGCGCATGTCTGGATTTGTGTATGGAATGGCGCGGATCCGGCATGTATAATAGAGGGCGATATGAAAAGAATGAGAACCATTTTCTGGTTGCTTATCACATTGGCGGGCGCGGCTGCCTGGGTTTTGCCCTGCGGCGCCATGCCCGCGGAGAAACGCGCCATGATTCCTTACAGCGGTCAGCACGCTATCAAGCAGCATGATTTTGAGAAAGGCTATCGCGCCGGCAGGGTGCAGAACCTTTCTTTCACCGAGGACGGGCTCATGCCCGCGGCCGGGCAGCCGGTTGCGGGCCTTGCGGGCGAGTATTTGTCCGATGAAATTTTGCTGTTATTTGAAGCGCGGCAGCTCGTGCTCACCTGGAATGCGGATATGCCCCAGGGCGCGTGGCTGCATGTGCAGTTCCGCGTGCGGGGCCAGGAAGCGGACTGGTCCGGGTGGTACGACATGAGCGAGTGGCGTCGGCCGGACCAGGGCGCGCGCAACACACGGGACGAGACTTACGGAAAACTCAAAGTGGATATCCTGGATGCGGCGCATGATTTCTCCACGGTGCAGTACCGCGTGCGTTTTTACACGGTGGCGGGCGGGGCCGCCCCCACGCTGCGCATGGTGACCCTGTGCTATTCGCGCGACATGAAGGATGAGGAGCGGCGCATTCCCGTGACCGCACCCGCTGGCGCCGCGGATGCTCTTCTGAATGTGCCGTGGCTGTCCCAGTTGCGCATCGAGGACGTGGGGGATGAGGCCATGATCGAGGCCGGGGTGTGCGCGCCCACGTCCACGGCCATGGTCATGCAGTATCACGGGCGGCCCGTGAGCGTGGGCCAGGTGGCCGCGCACGCATTCGATCCCGTGTCCGAGCTGTATGGCAACTGGGCGTATCTCGCAGCCACGGCCGGAGACTTCGGCCTGCGCTCGTGGGTGCAGCGTTTCAACAATTGGGACGATGTGCGCCGCCTGGTGGAGCAGGGCGCGCCGGTGATCATCAGCATCGCGTATCCCAAGGGCACGTTTAAGGCCGACCCGGAAAAAACATCGGACGGGCATCTCATGGTGGTGCGCGGGTTCACCGCGCGCGGCAATGTGATCGTCAACGACCCGGGCACAGCATTCCCGGAACGCGGCCGGGCCATCGAGTATAAGTGGGATGAAATGGGCCAGGCCTTCTTCGGCCACGGCGGCGTGGGCATTATTGTTGCGAAGTGATGCGCGGGGAATGAGGAGTATTATTCAAGAGGTGCAATTTTATCGAGGACCTGATGGTTGATTGCTTTTTCCCATAGTATTTCAAGATGTGTTTTGTTTCTGCCCGCCCATTCAATAACCAATCCCAGAGCCCTTGGCGTTAATGAACCCGCAATAACGGATAATGTTTCGATTGAAATCAAGGCCTGGTATTCACCGTATACCGCGTGGAAATGCGGTGGCTGATGTTCATTGTAGTACATATAAATGATGATTCCGTAGAATCTGCATATCTCGGGCATGTTTGTACTCAGCGGGCAGTTGTTTTTTTGTTGTTCAAGAGAGTTAGCGGATCTTCTCCTGTAATATCTGCATAGAGTTTATCCGGGCATAGATCGATTCCGTCCTGCCAGGCAATGGTGTGCGTGCGGCTGTCGATGAATACGGATTTAAATATGATTTTATCTTCCCATGCTTTGAATACGCCTTTGCCTACGAGATGCGAGAGATCCGCAGTTCCCTCCACGCCATCGGAAAAGCGGAGCCAAACTCTGTAATTGTCTAATGGTTTTACATCGATTACTTTATGCACTGCGATCCTCAATTCCCTTGCTTGCCTGATAAACATTATACCACAATTGATTGGCCGGGTCTTTCCGGAGCCCTAACCCAGGCGGGCGATTTCCACGGTTTCCACATTTGTGATTTGCGCGTTTTTCACGGCCACCACGTATATGCCGATGGGGTGTGAATTGTCATAGGGAACGCTGGCGGCGGTGGGTGCGGTGATGATGCGCGTGCCGGCGTGGGTTTCCTCAAACACGCCGTGAACGTGGCCGCAGAACATGGCTTCGGGTTTGTGCTTTGCGAGCAAATCCAGGAGCTGGGTGCGGCCCGTGTCAGAGAAAGGCTTGATGGTGAACGGGCCGTTCTGGTCCACGACCGTGTTGGTGGGGTTGTGGTGGCCGAACATGATGGCGGCGCCGGGCCGGGCCGCGGCGCGGGACAGGGCCGCGTCGATCTGCTGGAGTTGCGCGGGCTGCACCGCGCCCTGGTCGATGGTGTCTCCTATGCCGCCGTACAGGTTGCGCTCGGCCGCGGGCTTGTCAAATGTGTTGATGCCGATCAGGGACATGCCGCCGAACGTGGTTTCGCTGAAGAGCGGGCCCAGGGATTTGGTCCAGTACTCGAATGTGTCGGATGTGATTTTCACGCCGCCCGCGCCCGCGGCGTAGCCGTCGTGGTTGCCGGGCGCGCTGAGCACCGGGAACCGGGCCTGGTTTTCCAGGATGTCCATGTATTCCAGGAGTTCGCTTTTGGTTTTGGGGGGGATGTTGCACAGGTCGCCGCAGCACAGGCAGAACTGCACGCCGCGCTCGTTGAGGATGCTGATTTCCTTGCTCACGGTGGCCGCGGTGTCGAAATCCGGGATGGCGCTGGAGATGCGGAAATCGCCGAAATGCACATCGGAAATCACGCCGAAGGTGAAATCCTGGGGAAAGGATTCAAAAACCGCGACTGCGTGGGGCTGGCGCTCGGTGCGCTGTTTGCCGCCGCGTTCGGCTGTGACGTACAGGTCATACAGGCCGGGCGCGAGCTTTTGCGCCGGGGCCAGAAATTCGGGCGAGTTTCCATCAAGGTCCAGGCTTTTTTCAAGGTAGTGGTCGAGCGGGATTTGCTGGTCTTTGCCCGCGGGCTGGAGCCAGGCGCCTGCAATGGATGCAGACCCGGACGCGGTGCAGGGAATGGGCTGGCCGGGCAGCACAAGCGCGGGGGTTGCGAACGAAGGGCTTGCCACGGCTGATGTGCCGGCTGCAATTTGCTGGGCGGCATTGCCCGCGGCCGCGTATGTGATGCCCGGAAGGAATGTGTACAAAGCCGATGCTCCGGCCATGACTCCCGCGGTTTTTAGAAAATCTCTTCTGTTAAGATTCATGGAAATTGCTCCTGTTTCGCAAGCGAGGTCCGGCGTCCCGGCTGCGGGCGGCCGCTTACATAATACTAATAAAGGAAATGCAAATGCAAAGCCTTTCAGTGCTCGCGCCGAAATGCGGAATCGCGCGGCGAATCGTGTGCGACGCATTTTCGCGGTTTGCGAATGTCATTATATTTTGCTTTGACAAGGCGAATGCGGGTGATGTATGATGGTTTTCGCAAAGGAAATAAATTCAATATTCCATAGATGGGGGAGAGCATATGTCTATACTCGACGATGTGAAACTTGATGGGAAAGTTGCAATTGTGACCGGGGCCGGGCGCGGCATCGGCCAGGAAACGGCATTGGCGCTTGCCGAGGGCGGCGCCAGAGTGGTGGTCGGCGACATGGACGCGGATCCCTCGAACGAGACCGTTGAAAAGATCAAGGCTATTGGCGGCCAGGCCGTGGCCGTGGCCAGCAATGTGACCAAGAAGTCCGATGTGGACGCGCTGATCAAAGCGGCCATGGACAATTTCGGGTCCCTGGAAATCATGGCCAATGTGGCGGGCATCACGCGCGACGGCATGATTCACAAGATGGCTGAAGATCAGTGGCAGTTCATCATTGACGTGAACCTCAAGGGCACGTTCCTGTGCTGCCAGGGCGCGGTGGCGGCCATGCGCGATCTGGCCAAGGCAGAGGGTGACAAAAAGAAATCCCGCAAGATTGTCAACTTCTCGTCCGTGGCCGGCCTGTACGGCAACAAGGGGCAGGCCAACTACAGCGCGGCCAAGGCCGGCATCGTGGGCCTGACAAAGACAGTTGCCATTGAAGGGCTCATCTTCAATATCCAGTGCAATGCCGTGGCCCCGGGCTGGATCGACACCCGCCTCACAGCCGCCAAGCAGGAAGGCGATAAATTCGGCATCCCGGACAAGGACCGCCAGCAGACCCTCATGTACATGAATTTCATGGGCATCCGCGCAGGCATTCCCCAGGATATTTCCCGCGTGGTGTATTTCCTGTCCTGCGACCTCAGCAATTACTTCACCGGCATGTGCCTGAACGTGAGCGGCGGCCTCAAAACCTGAGCCGCACCGCAACACCGGATTCATTTTGAAATTCAAAAGCCCCCGGCTTCACCTCCGGGGGCTTTTTCATGTGTGAATCAATAGGTTGACGTTTATTTGTCTGAATGAACAAATTCTTCTTTGATGCGCCGGGCTTTGTGCAATTGTTTTGCTTCAAGGGTGTTTTGCTTGTTGAATTCATCCACGGCGCGCACTAGGTCTTCTCTTTCCTTGTCCGTGCACGCGAAACTGCATGAGCCGCCAGTGCCCAGGTAGCTGGAGAACGGATCCGCGCCTTTGTTGGACATGGCCTGTGCTATTTTGCGGCGCCGCAGGCTTTTCTGGTACTCGGGCGTAACCATGGTTTCCATGTCCACGGCGAATTCCTTGTCCACGAATTTCATGCGGCGCACCGCGAAGTTGTCCAGCTTGGACGATGTGCCGAAACCCTTGGCGAACCATTTATTGATGGGGTCCAGGGCGCTGTTGAGCACAGACAGGAATGGTATGGGCAGGACGCCGATGTATGCCTTGTTTACCTTGATTTGGGGATGGTCCTTGATCCAGATAAGTTGCATGTCAATGGTGAAGGACACGCGGGATGTGCCGGATTCGCGCTTGGACAGATCTTTGAGGTTGTTGTCGATTGTCATGCCCCGGAACTGGTTGGCGAACATGAAGAATAATTCGTTCAGGGCCAAGTCGAAGCGCACGCGCATGGTGTCCTCGTAAAAGTAGATATAGGGATTCTTGATGGGGAAGTTTTTGAATTTGTCTTTGGAAGCGCCTTGCACGGCGCGGTCCAGGAATGCGTTGGCTTCCAGTTCCGTGAATACCAGGGTCTGGCGCGGGTAGCCCGCACTCATGTCCTGGAGAGTAGTCTGGAACTTAACCTTTGCGGATTCCACGGCCAGGGGATAGACCACGGTGCGCACCTGGTTGCTGATGCGCGGTGCGGGCACAACCGCGTTTATGGCCAGATACGCGCCCAGGCCGCACATGAACAGAAGCACCGTGAGGCATCCGAACAATTTGAATGACAGTTTGACCATACGGCCTTTCCCGTTTACGACCCGGCCACGGCCACGCCGCCGAGCAGCAGGGACGGCATGAAGTTGCCGGGCATGGCGCGCCCGTCCGAGGACACGGCCTGGATGCTTTTGAGCAACGCGAAGATATCTCCGCCCACCATGGCGTTGCTGACCGGGGCCGCGAACGCGCCGTTTTCGATGATGTATCCCACGTCCACGGTTCCGCTGACGGCGCCGGAAACCATGTTGGGGCTGAGCGAGCCCATATCGATATAGAGCCCGTTTTTGACATTGCCGATGAGTTCCTGCTCCGTGGCCTGGCCGGGCGCGCACACCAGGTTTGTGAGGCCGATGCCCACGCCGGACAGGTAGCCCGAGCGCTGGGCGTGTCCGGTGAGGGGCTCGCCGGCCTGCGCGGCTGTGGTGGCGTTGTGCAGGTAGCCGGTGAGCCGCCCGCTCTGGATCAGCGCTCGGTCCGCGCGCGCGCAGCCCTCGGCGTCGAATGCCTCGGAATTGAGTCCGGCTTCTGCCAGTGGCGTTTCCGTGACAGATAAAAGGGCCGGAGCGATATCCGCGCCTTTTTTGCCGGACAGGAACGAGCGGCCGCGCAGCACGCTTTCGCCGTCCGCGGCCCCGCACACCGAGCCCAGGAACGAGGCTGTGGCCATGGGGCCCAGGATTACGGGCATGGTTCCGGATTGAATCTTTTTGGCGCCCAGGAACGACGCGGCCTTGCGCGTGGTTCTGGCGGTCAGCTCGCAGTGGTCCAGAAGGTCGGCCAGGCGCCGGGCCGCGGTGTAGTCGTAATAGGATCCGGCTTCGTCGCCCTGGCGGATGATCGGGAATACGGCCACGGACGCGAAGGTGTGCGGTTGAGAAACAGCCACGCCCAGGGAGTTCACGATAGCGGTCCAGCCCGAAACGATGGTGATGTCCATTTTGAGAGCCACGTGCGGGTGCGCCTGGCGCGCGGCGTCCATGCATTGCGCGGCCCAGGGAATGACATCGGCCGAGGACAGGGCGGCCACGGCTTCGTCGAACAGGCCGGCCACTGCGGGAATTGGGGCCGGGCCGGGCAGGGTGTCGAACCTGGGGTCCGGCTCCGCAGCCGCGGCCATGGCCGCGGCCTGCGCGCCCGAGGCGCGCACGGTGTCCGCATCCACGCCCATGCCGCGCGCATAACCGGTTGCGCCTTTTTTAATGGCCCGCAGGCAGAAGCCCGGATCTTCTTTTTCTTCACTGCTGCGCAGTTGGTTGTTTTCCACGGTCACGGTGATGATGCGCTCGGACTGGATGAATGCTTCGGCCTGGTCCGCGCCATCAGCGGTGGCGGCGCGGCATGCATCGCGCGCCCATTCCATGCAGGCATCGGCGTTGAGTTCTGATTTATGGGGCATAGCGGTTTCGGCTCCAAGAGTTTTCTACATTTTATTTGCGCACACGGGAAAAAGCTACCGGCGGGAGCAAACGCATGCATGAAAAAGGGGGCGGACCCTGCGGGCGCGCCCCCGGATTTTTTGTGTGAAGGCTGCCGTGCTATTTGGCTGGGAAACTGATTTCGAGCGTCTGGGAATCGTGGTATTGGCCGCGCTTGTAGGGTGCGAACACGCCGTAGCTGTAATATTCGCCCGCGTAGACAATTTTGAAGTCGCCAACGGGTTCTTTGTGCTGGGATACGGCGCCGGAGTCTGCGCCGGCGAGTCCGTCCACAGCGCCGCGGTTGATGAATGCCCAGTACCCGTGCCCGATGGGGAAGTGGTAGACCACGCGCGCGGGCGCCAGGGAGACCGGGTAATTGTGCTGCGGGCGCTGCGGGGCCGCGGCAGGCACGATCACCATGTCGCCGGGCTTGAGGCGCAGGGCGTCGTTGTGGCTCAGAAAGCTGCCCCACAGGTGCAGGCCGCCCACAAAGTCCACGCGCAGAATGCCGATGATGTCTTCGCCGCGCAGCACGGGCAGTTCGCTGCCGGCAACGGGCCAGGACACGCCGGGGTGTTCAATCACGCCGCGCATTCCCCCGGCCGTGACGTGGTGCACGGGCAGGGAAAGGAATTCATATTCATAGGTGCCGGCCAGGTCGGTGAGCGCAGCGCGCGCGCCCGAAGCGGCCAGGACGAGCAGGCAGAGTGCGAGCAGGGAAATCTTTTTCATGGTGTGTGCAGGCTCCAGATTCGGTTCAGATGTACGGTTCCAGGTTGATGACGAGCCAGAAGAGTTCCTTGTCGATTCCGGCGGCGTCCACGGCCGGGCTCAGAGATGTCTTGTTGGCCGGGCTGGCTTTCATGGTGGTGTAGATGTCGTTGAGGCTGGTGAGGCCCGCAAATTTGGTGGTGTTGTTGTTCACATAATTTTGCAGGCCGGTGAGCACGGCGTCCAGCACGGGCAGGGATTTTTCAAAATGGGTTTCGAGCAGGTCCACGACTTCATCCTGGGTGGGGCAGTTGCTGCCCAGGTTGTTGAAGTTGATGGGCAGGGTGAGGTTGTTGCAGGACAGGGTGCCGTAGTATTTGTCGTACAGGGCCATGGCTTTTGTAACCGTGGGAGCGGTGAGGTAATTGTCGAGCTTGTCCTCAACCTGTGCGCGGCTGCCGTCCGTATCGCCCAGGTCATGGGCGAGTTGCATCATATTTGCGGTCTTGGTGCGGTCATTCATGCCCAGGGGGTCGAGGAGCGTGTGCCATTTGTCTTGGAATGCGGCGTTTGCGTATGCGGGCGCCCAGTTGTCGAGCACCGCGCCCATGCTGGCTGTGCTTTCTGAAGTCTCTCCGAGTTTGCCCAGGCAGTAGATGAGTCCGTCGACCATGGCCCAGGCCTGGAAGCGGTTTGCGGATGCTTTTTGTACGAACACGTTCACGAACATGCCGAGCGTGTTGTCATAGCCGCTGAGCGCGGATGTGAGTTTGGACGCGTCAACCAGAGCGGACAGGGCCGCGGCTTCCGTGGCGATCACGCCTTCGTATCCGGCCTTCATTGTGATGAGGATGTCCTGCACCTCATTGCTGGTGAAGGTTTCCGCGTTGAGGGACACCAGGATCTGATCTTTGATGCTGATTTTTTTCTCAAGTTCGGAAGCGAATGAGGCTTTGTACGAGGCGATGGACTGTTCGAGTTTGCCGAGCAGTTCCATGGCTTCTGCGGAGGAGTCGATAGCGTCCAGGGATGCGCCGGCGGCCGTGGCCATGGCGATGACCGCGTCGATGTTTTCTTCGGGCTGTGTGGGCGCATAGTGCTGGAGTTTTTCCTTGGTGGTGGCCACGCTTGTGTCGACCTTGTAGTTGAGTTCGAGTTGTTGCACCAGGGATGCTGCGGCAGAGTCGGTTACATTCAGCCCGTTGATGGTGTTAATCACGCAGGTTTTCTTGGCGCTTCCTTCCTGCATGTCGCCGCAGGCTGTGAGCACGGCTTGCATGGCGGCCATGAGGGACTCGCCGGATGTGGCGTTGAGGGTGGAGCGGATATCAATGTTTTCCGCGGCGAAAAAGGCCACGGCCGGGCGCACGGCGCCGGCCAGGGATTTGCCGGGGTTGAACATCCACAGCAGGCCCTGGGCCGAAGTGGTCTGGTCCCCGGATACGCCGGTGAGGTTGGAGCCGAGATTTTCCAGGGGCACGCGGATGTTGGTGTTGGCGCCCAGGGTTGAGCCTGAGGGCACGGCTTCGATAACCACGTTGGCGCTGGTTGCGGTTCCGATGTTCAGAGTGATGGAGAAGTTGCCGTTGGCGTCGGTGGCGTCGGTGGCGCCGTTGATGAGGGTGCGGTCCGCGTCGCCGAGGATGAAGGCCACCACGGGCGTGTTGGCCAGGGCTGCGCCCGCGGAGCGGCCCGCGATGCGGCCTGCGGCTGTGCTGTTCATGGTGCCGGACACGGTGAGGGTGGTTGTTGTGGTCGTGTTGTTTGTGGTTCCGCCCGTGGTTGCCACGGGTGTGGTGGTTCCGCCGCCTCCGCCGCCTCCGCAACTGCTCATGGCCAGAGCCACGGCCAGGGCGCACATAACGGCCAGCAAGCGTTTTGCATATTTCTGTTTCATATTTTCCTCCCGCTGAATCAATATTGGATCCTGCAATTAGTTTAATAGATTCGTTTATACAATGTCAAATTCGCAGTCTGTGCCTATATAAAATTATAGTGATTGTGTCCAGGGTGCTATTGCATGCGCAGGTCCACGGCCGCATAGGTGATGATTTCCACGGTGAAATCGGGGTTTTGCACGTAAGTGATGCGGTTGCGATCCGGTGTGAGGATGCGGGCCGAAGCCGCGCCCGGAACGCTGATGCGCAGGAGTTTGGGGCCGTTGAAGTCCGGCAGAAGGTGCGCGGCGTGCGCGGCCATGCGGCCGCCGCATGGAGAGCGCCACAGGCGCACGGCGATGTACGGTGGTGCTTCAATGGAGATGTGGTCTCCGGCCTGTGTGCGCAGGGCCTGCACGGTGTCGAAGATGTCCTTCCATTTATCCGGGACCGTGAAGTGTGCGTAATGGGCGAGCAGGCGCGCCAGGGGCCCGGACGCCGGGGCGCGGTGCTGCATGTAGGGGGCGGGTGAGCCGCTGTGGCGCGCGTGCATGAGCCTGCGCCAGGAAGCGCGCTGTGCGGGCCGGGGCTCTGGTTCGGCGAACAGGGCCGCATCCAGGGCCGCGCAATTGTCCTGCGGCGCCCACGCGGGCGCGTGACCCAGAAACAGCAGGTGCGCGCCGCAGGTTTGCAGGGTCTGGATTTCTGTGTCCGTGAATCCCATGCGCGGCGGCGCGATCAGCAGCTTCACCCCTTCGGGCGCGCCGTGTGTGAGTTCGGTGCGCGCCACCACGCGGAAAGGTACATGCAGCTCGGACAGGGTTGCGTACATTTTGAGAAAAGCGGGTGCGCATTGGCTCCAGTGGCGTATCCAGGATTCAGGGTCGTGCACCAGGCCCACGGGCGCGAACGGCGCCATGTCTTCAAACATTTCCGGCGTGTGATCGATCCAGTTCCACAGGCGGCCCAGGGCCGCGCGATGCTCGTGGAAAGAGTCCTGCGCCAGGGTGGCCGGGGCCAGGGTGTCGCGCTGGAACAAAAGGGTTGCGCGCGGGGCCAGGGCCGCGCCGCAGGTTGCGGCTTCGCCCAGGGCCGCGGCCCAGAGCGCGGGCGCGGGTTCTGTTTCGATGTGCGGGCCCGCGCGCCAGGGCAGGGACGCGATGTCTTTGCCGGGCGCGGCCGCGCGCAGCATGTCCAGGGTTGCGCCGTCGTAGGTGAGGCCGGTTTTATTGAAATCAATGAGGTTTGTGGTTTCGGAGAGAACCGCATCGCAGTGTGCGGCGATCTGCGCCGTATCCGCGCCGAAAACCAGGGCGGGGTTGCCCTGGCACGGGTGCGGCAGGCGGCAGGCCATAAGCGCGCCGGGCGATTTCTCATGAACGGCCGCGGCCCATGCGCCCACGGTGTCCGCCACAACGCGCGCGCGCCACGCGACATATTGGAAAAACAAGTCGGGGTTTTCATGGTGGCGCGGCGGGAAATGCGCGGCGCTCGTTCCGGTTTCTTTTTCAAACAAGCCGCGGCAGCGGGCGCACGCGCAGCCCGCGGGGCCGATGATATGCGGGCCGAGCACCGCGGGCGCAGCTCCGAAAAACAGGGTGTCGAAACACACGCCGCGCGCGCCGCAATCGAGCGCAGCCAGAGCCCGGGCCAGCACCTGGCTGCGCATATCCGGGTGTGTCCAGCACGCCATGCGGAATCCGGGAATCCAGGACGGCACAGGCTTGTTGCGGCCGCGCACCGCGGGTTGGTTGCTGTTGCGCAATGCCGCATCGCAGTGCCCGGCGCTCACGCACGCCGCGGCCTCGCAGCCCTGGTCGCCCAGAAACTCCGCGGCCCCGGCAAAGGCTTCCTGGAACGGCTTTTCTTTTTCGGGTTCAAAACCCGGAGAAAAAAGCAGGAAGAACGTGTTGGCGTTGGTGTCCAGCAGGGGTTCGAGAAAGCGCGGGGTGTAGGCATCGCGCACTGCGGTCACGCTGCAATCCGCGAGAGGCATGATGCGTTGCGACAAAGCAAGAAGCGCTGGGCCGCCTTCAGAATACAGGGGCCGGAAACCGGCGTGTGCGTTGCGCGGGCTGTGGATCATGCGTGCGGCGGGCCTTTCAAAACAGTATGGTTTGTATTATAGCAGGGCCTCGCCAAAGCCGTCCCGCAACGGCCGCGCCTTGATCATTTTGCCGGGACATGGTAAAAATGGATATTGGCATGTTTTGATTTGACCACCGGACGGGGGACCCGCAATGAAACCGCGCACAATAATGTTCAGCCTAATCGCCCTGGCGGTGCTGTGTGCTTCACCGGCCGCAGCCGGAGCCCACACCCTGGGTTTTGTGCCCCTGGACACCACGGTCAATATGCTGTCCCCGGACGTGTATATCAGCCCGGCCCTGACCACGGGCGCCGATTACGTGAACTACAACAGCGTGGCCAATGTCTCGTCTGTGGGCTACAGCGTGGACGCCGAAGGGGGCGGCCCCTGGGCCATCGTGGGCATGGGCACCGTGTCCATCGGTTACAAACGCATGCTCACGCAGATGACCCTGCACCAGCCCGCGTACTCGGGCAGCAACACGTTTGAAGCCGATGTGTACACCCTCAAATGGGCGCCGGGCCGCAATATCAAGATGCTGCCGGAGAACGGCCAGTTCACCGTGGGGTCGGTCCTGTATTTCGAGCGCACATCCCAGGAGGATTTCAATTTTCAGCAGCACTTCGCGGCCCTGGGCTTTGATTTCGGCCCCGTGCGCCTCAAGGGCGGATACAACTGGACCGAAGGACGCCTGGCCGGAAATTCCGGTGTGTTCGCTTCCTTCCAGTGGGAAGTGGTGGACAACTGGCTGCTCTATGTGGATTACAGCGACAAAGACCTGAATAAGCTCATACTCAGTGATATCTATTTGCCCCGCCTGGGCTTTGACTGCGCGAAGTGCCGCGACGACGCCACCAGCATCGGCCTGTCCGCCAGGTTCGAGGACAACATGTACGCAACCATCGGCATGTACGACGCCCAGGATATCGAAGCCGTGATGGGCAGCCTGTCCATGAAATGGGAATACTGAAGCGCGCCCCGCGCATTGCCCGCCACGGATTGTTTGTGATATAATTTCCCGCAGAGAAACCGGCAAGTGATATAACGGATCGGCAACAGGGCGCGCCTGCGCGTTTTGTCCCGGATAAACAATCCGGGATTTGCTTTCCACACCGCAGCGCCCCTGGCTCCGCCGGACACCGCGAGGTGGCGCATTGGCTTTTTCCTACTACTGGCCCGCAGACAAGCAGAAGCAGTGGAGTGAACGCCAGCTCCTGCGCTATATCAAAAAATACGTCATCCCATACCATCCGTATTACCGGAAAAAATATAGCGGCATGGGGGTGAGCGCCGGGGATTTGCGCGGCGCCGCGGATATCCGCCGCCTGCCGCTTGTAACAAAAAGAGACTACGTGGATGACCACCTGGCGTTTGTGCTGCAGCCGCAGTTTCCGGGCCGCGAGCCCCTGTACGACACCGCGCCCATCAGGAAAACGGAGTTGCTCAAGTATCTGTGGCGCGCGTGGGGCGCGCCCCGCATGGCGGCCATGGAGCGCGTGTCCGACAGCCTGCGCGAGCGCATGGCCGCGGCAGCGCGCCGCGAATGGTTCCCCATGCACTTCCACGCCAGCGGCGGCACCACCGGAAATCCCAGCCCGGCCCTGTATACTCTGTACGATATCTTTGACGCAACCCCGCGCCTGGCCGCCATGGCCAACTGGTGCGGCATAAAGCTCGATGACAAATGCCTCAACCTGTTTCCCGCGGCTCCGCACCTGGCGTTCTTCCAGGTTGTATTTTCCCAGATGCTGCTGGGCGGCAGCGTGTTCCACACCTGCGGCGGGTCCGTGATGCCCACCGAGCGCCAGGTGCAGATCGCCGAACGCGTGGGCTTCGACTACCTGGTCGCCATTCCCTCGTATCTCACATACTGGCTCGAAACCGCAATCCAGATGCGCGTCCGGGGCGAGATACAGAAAATCGATTCCATCAAATATGCGGTGGTGGCGGCCGAGCCCATGGTGCCGGCGTACCGTGAACGCATCAAGAGCCAGTTCGCGGCCCTGGGCTGCCGCGATGTCAAGGTCATCGAGGGCTATGGCATGACCGAACTCAAGGGCGCTTTCTACGAATGCGCCGAAGGCGGCGGCATCCACCTCAGCCCGGAAAATTTCTACTGGGAAGTGCTGGACCCGGACACGCATGAGCCCGTGCCCGAGGGCAGCGAGGGCGTGCTAACATTCAGCCACATCGGGTACCGCGGCACCGTGTTCATCCGTTATTACACCGGCGACCTTATCAAAGGCATGGTGTGGGACAAGTGTCCGCACTGCGGGCGCACGGGCCCGCGCCTGTTGACGCCCATGTGCCGCGCAGTCAAAGATTTCACAAAGATCAAAGGCTCGCGCGTGAACCTGCTCGATTTGCAGACCGCAATCCGCAGCACGCCCGGCGTGGAGACTTTCCACGTGATCATCACCAAGGACAAGCCTGACGACCCCTTTTCCCGCGACTGGGTCCGCGTGCTGGCCGCGCCCATGCCCGGCGCGTGCGAGCAGGACATTATTGACAAAATGAGAAAAAACGTGAAGTTGGCGTGCGAAATATCGCCCAGTGAAATCATGCTCACCACGGCCGGCGAAATCGAGCGCCGCCTGTTTGCGCGCACAGGGCTCAAGGCCGACTGGATTGTGGATGAGCGCGAAGTGCATGTGTAATGATTTTTCGGGGTGGTTTTTTGTTTGAAATGATCAGGGATTACGGCGAATCAGTAAAATAAACAGATGATCTCATAATCGAAAAAGCGAGGGCAGAGACGATGGCAGTGTTTGAATGGTCCCGTGAATATTCCATCAACATACAGGAAATGGATGAGCAGCACAAAATCCTGGTGGGCATGCTCAATGACCTTGACGCGGCGCGGGCTCAGGGCCAGGGCAAACCGGCTTTTGCCGAAGCCCTCGATGGCCTGCTGGATTATGTGAAAATTCATTTCAAGGCCGAGGAGCAACTCATGCAGGAGCATGGTTTCCCGGACTATGCCGATCACCGCAACGCCCATATCAACATGACCATAAAAGTCGCGGAGCTTCAAAGAATCAAGGACAAGTACCGCGAATCCGACATATCGGATTTGATTGCATTTCTCACCCAGTGGCTCATGGGCCACATCATGGGCGTGGACAAGAAATACGGCGTGTATTTGAATAACAAGGGCGTTTTCTGATCTGCGGGGTATTGTTGGGCCGTTGCCGTGAATTGCGTCATTCAATTGATTTGAACACGCGCGAAAAACCATCAACAGTTTTAACTGATTTCCTTTGATTCCACCCAGACATTGTCGCGGCCGAAGAATGAGCGGCACAGGCGCATGAGTTCGCCTGAGATGCGCACCTCGTCGCCGCGCAGGATGTACTTTTTGCTGGCGCCGTTGTTGTCCACATGCAGGAACACGCGGCTGTCGCCCCGGTTGGCGTTGAGCAGGTTTTTGAGTTCGCTGACCAGGGAGGGGGCTTTGGCGTTGTCCGCTTCCAGGCGGAAGTGCATGGTGTGGATTTTCTTTTTGGGCGCCTGGTTGGCGGTGCCGAACCGGTTGTCCATTTCCTTGCACACAATGCGGGCTTCTTCGTGGGCTTCGCCTTTGACCTGGTAGGTGCGCACGTAGATGCGGCCGCGCGCATAGACCACATTGCCTTCCTTGACTTCCGGTTTGTAGCGTTTGTATTCCTCGCCGCCGATGGAGCACACGGCCGCGCCCGAGAAGTCTTCGACTTCAAAGATGGCCATGTGGTCTCCGCGCTGGGTGGTGAATTCGCGCACGCTCTGGATGATGCCGGCCACGCACACATCGCGCCGCTCGGAGGCCGAGAGTTCCATGAGGTCCACGGCGCTGACCGTGGCGTTTTCTTTAATCCAGTCCCGGTACGGGTCCAGGGGATGCACGGTGAGGTAGAGGCCGAGCAGTTCTTTTTCGTCGATGATGATGGTTTCGGTGGAGAATTCCTCGACATTGGGCATGGCGGGTTCGAACGCGGCATCCGCGCCGAAGTCGTCGCCGAACAGGGACGCCTGGCCCGATGCGCGGTCACGCTGCGCGCGGCGGCCCAGCTCGATGGCCTCGTCCAGCACGGCCATTTTCTGCGCGCGGCGCCCGTCCAGGCAGTCGCATGCGCCGCACCGCACCAGCGCATCCAGTGTTTTGCTGTTCACGGTTTTGAGGTCCACGCGGCTGCACAGGTCGAACAGGGATTTGAACGGGCCGTTGGCCTCGCGTTCCTGGATGATGGCTTCGATGGCGTTGCCGCCCACATTTTTCACGGCCCACAGGCCGTAGAAAATGCGGTTTTCCATGGGCCGGAATTTGGCGTAGCCCATGTTGATGTCCGGGGGCGCCACTTCGATGCCCATGGCGCGGCATTCCTGGATGTACTTGGATACCTTTTCCGTGTTCTGCATGATGCTGGTGAGCAGGGCGGCCATGAATTCCACGGGGTAGTTGGCTTTGAGCCACGCGGTCTGGTAGGCCACGAACGCGTAGGCTGCGCTGTGGGATTTGTTGAACCCGTAGCCTGAGAAGTAATTCATGAGTTCGAACATTTTTTCAGCGAGTTTTTTTGTGTAAACGTTTTTGGGTTCGCCTTCGCTGGTGGTGTCTTTTTGCGCGCCCTCCACGAAAGCGCCGTGGGCCTTGTCCATTTCATCTTTTTTCTTTTTGCCCATGGCGCGGCGCAGGTTGTCGGCGTCGGCCAGGGAGAAGCCGCCGATTTTCTGGGCGATGCGCATGACCTGTTCCTGGTAGAGGATGATGCCGAAAGTGTCGCGCAGCGAGGATTCAAGATCCGGGTGGAAGTAATCGATATCCGCACTGTTTTTAATGCGGTTGTTGAGGAAGTCGTCGACCATGCCGCCGCCCAGGGGGCCGGGGCGGTTGAGTGCGTTGAGGGCGATGAGGTCGTCCAGGTTGGTGGGCTGCAGGCGCATCATGAGGTTTTTGGCGGTGTTGCCCTCGAACTGGAACACGCCGTCGCACAGGCCCCTGGACAGCATGTCGTAGGTGGCGCGGTCATTGAGCGGAATGTTGTCGATGTCGATTTGCTTGCCGGTGCGCTCGAAAATATATTTCACGGCGTCGGCTATGACCGTGAGGGTGCGCAGGCCCAGGAAGTCCATTTTGAGCAGGCCGAGCTTTTCCAGGTCCCCGCCTTCCTGCATGGTGATGTACATTTCGCTGTCTTCTTTGGGCGCCTTATACAGGGGCACATGGTCGGTGAGTTTCTTTTCAGAGATAACCACGCCCGCGGCGTGCACGCCCACGTTGCGCGCCAGGCCCTCGATCTGCATGGAGATGTCGAGCAGTTTTTTAATTTGCGGGTCGCTGTCGTATGCGGCCTTGAGTTCGGCCACATGCTCGATGCTGTTATGGATGCTGACTTTCTTGTCGGGGATCATGAAGGGTACGAGCTTGGCGATGCGGTCCACCTGGGGCAGGGGCATGCCCATGACGCGGCCCACGTCGCGGATGCTGTTTTTGGCCATGAGGCGGCCGTAGGTGATGATCTGGGCCACGCGGTCCGCGCCGTATTTGTGCTGGCAGTATTCGATGACTTCGTTGCGGCGCTCGTAGCAGAAGTCCATGTCAATGTCGGGCATGGACACGCGGGCCGGGTTGAGGAACCGCTCGAAGAGCAGGTCGTATTTGATGGGGTCGATGTTGGTGATATCCAGGGCGTACGCCACGATGCTGCCGGCCACGGACCCGCGGCCCGGGCCCACGGGGATGCCGCTGTTGCGCGCGAAGCGCAGCAGATCCCACACGATAAGGAAGTATGCGGAGAAGCCCATATTTTCAATGACGCGCAGTTCGTACTCGGCCTGTTTGGTGTGGTTGGGTAAAAGCAGTTCGCCGGGGTACCTCTTTTTGAGGCCCTCCAGGGTGAGTTCGCGCAGGTATTCGTCGGCGCCTTTGTTGTCTGGCACATCGAATTTGGGCAGGTAGTTTTTGCCGAACGTGAGTTCAAAATTGCAGCGCTCGGCGATTTCCGAGGTGGCGTCGCACGCCTGTGGGAATCTGGAAAAGGCTTCGCGCATGCGGGCCGGGCTTTTTAGGTAGTAGTCGCTGGTGTCAAAAGAGAACCGGGTGGCGTCGTCCAGGGTAGTGCCCTGGTCGATGCACATGAGCACTTCCTGCACGAGCGAGTCCTCGGAGTCCACGTAATGCACGTCGTTGGTGCCCACGAGCGGGATGCCGGTGGCTGCGCTGAGCTGGGCCAGTCGGTCATTGACCTTGGGCGTGTCATCCACGGAGTTATCCATGATTTCCAGGAAGAAATTATCTTTGCCGAACGTGTCGCGCAGCCACAGGGCCGAGCGCTCTGCGCCGTCCAGGTCCGCGTTGCGCAGTTTGGATGGCACGTCGCCGGCCAGGCACCCGCTGAGCGCAATGAGCCCGCGCGCGTGCGCGGCCAACAGTTCGCGGTCCACGCGGGGCTTGTAGTAAAATCCGTTGATATAGCCTTCGGACACCATTTTGATGAGGTTGAGATAGCCCTCCTCGTTAGTGGCCAGGAGGGTAAGGTGATACGCTTTGGCGTCGAATTCGTGAACGCGGTCGGTGCGGCCGCGCGGGGCCACATACACTTCGCAGCCCAGGATGGGCTTGATGCCCTGTTCCGTGCAGGCGCGCTGGAATTTGACGATGCCGAACATATTGCCGTGGTCGGTGATAGCCAGGGATTTCATGCCGTATTCCGCTGTGCGGGCCACGAGTTTGGGAATGGCCGCGGCCCCGTCCAGCAGGCTGTATTCGGTGTGAACGTGAAGATGAACGAAATCAGACAAATTGCTTTCCCCCGATTGCTTTATGGTAAGCGAAAGTTTGCAAAAGATGGCTAAAGTTGTTTGTGCGCAACAAATCATACGCACCGATGTCTATTTTATCATAAAAGCCGTGGTTTTGATCGTAAAGGGGCAAGAAAAGATCCATGAATTCAGAAAAACGTGAATAAATGGGAAATATGGCGGAAAACGCTAAAATTCGGACACATCCACATCCAGAAAACCATTTGCGCTTGTGGTGAGCACGCGGTTTGTGGCTGGGTCGAACAGGAGCTGGCGGTTGCGCTTGCCGATGAAGATGCGGCCGCGCACGGCCCTGCCGCGCACATCCACAACGTAAAGAAATCCATTAATATAGTGGCCTGCGAAAAGGAGTTTGCGCTTGGGGTCGTAGTCGGTTTCGCGGATGCCCACGCCGATCCGGATAGTATCTTTGAGCTTCATAGTCGTGTAGTCGTAAACGAAAATCGAGCCGCTGAGCGTGCCGGTTATATAGATTTCGTTGAGGTCGGGATCGATTTCCATGCCCATGAAATAGCCCATGCTCCAGAGGTGATTAAAGAAACCGAGGTCGTGGTGCGTGGATTTTTCGATGTTTTCCGAGGTGCGGATGAGCAGCGTGTTGTAGATGGGGCATTCGGGTGTGATGTTGAGTTCGCGTGTTTTTGTGTTGAATGCCATGAATGTCATGCCCTGGTCCTCGTCGTCGCCCAGGCACTTGAGGGCTTGCTTGCGGTAGAAGGCCAGGCCGCGGCCTTGCTTGATGACTGAAAAAGTATCCAGGTCGAACATGGACACGATGGGGTCGCGGTCCCCGCCGATGTAGAGGATGCGTGAGTCGGGCGGGTGGAGCAGGAAGCGGGGGCGCACCGGGAATTTAATGGTTTTTTCCCGTTTCCCGGTTGCGTCGTCGAACACGTATAATGCGCTGGCGCCGGAGATGGCGGCCGTGCATTTTTTTGTGGCCGGGTCGCAGAAGCCGCGGAAAACCGCGGGTGTGTTTTCCACGCGCAGCAGGCGCCCGCTGCTGCGCTGCACCAGGCCCAGGATCTGCACGGGCTCGTGTTCCTCCTCGTTGCCGGTTCCAATGTATGCGAGGCCCGGGGTGGTGGACAGGAACACGCTGCGCGGCTGTATACTGCGCAGCACGGCCTTCCAGTTCTGGTTGGGGAACTGTTGGGGGAGGTTGTCCACTGTGTGCGGAGCGCAGGTGGAGAGCAGGGGCCTGATGCGGGCGTCGCTAATTACGCGCGCGCAGTCGTCTTTTGTATTGTAGAAAGCCACGAACCAGATAGAGGTCAGGGGCAGGGCGATGATAAAGAACCAGCGCACGGCCAGCCACGCGCGGGCCGCGGGCCTGTACCCGTGGGCATTGGCTACGAGTGCGGCAATGCCGGCCAGGGCTGCCAGGGCCAGGGCCGGGTGCGAGGACGCAAAGCCTTGCAGCACCGGGCGCAGGTACATGAACCCTATGGCGCCGCACAGCACTTTGAGCTTGCAAACCATGGCGCGCGCGGGCGTTCGCTTGTCGCGCCACCGGTGGTGCAGCATGTCCAGCGCCACATATCCGGCGCTGAAAAAAACAATCAGGTAAAAGAACATAATGTTTTCCGCAGTCCGCGGCGAGTAAGCTACTGCCTCTGCCCGTGCGGGAACAGGATGGACCCGGCGCGTGCGATGACGGTGCGCACCTGGGCCGGGGATTTGATTTCGGACAGGAGGCCCGCCATGATGCGCGGCCTCATGTAGAAACGCAGGTGCGCCTTTTTCTGCAAGGTTTCGAGTTGTTTTTTGGTGATGCCTTCGGGAGCGTACGCGATCTTGTGGATATACAGGGACGAATAATCGATGCCATCGAGGGCGCCGCGCATCTTGAGTTTTTCATAAATGCGGCTGCCCGGGAACGGGGTGAAGTTGAAGAAATTGGCGCGGTGCAGGGGCAGGGCCAGGGCCAGGCGGATGGTGCGTTCAATGTCGTCCGCGGTTTCGCCGGGATATCCGATGATGAAGAAGCCTGTCATTTTGATGTTTGTTGTATTGCGCACCAGGCGCACTTTTTCCGTGATGGTTTCAATGTCGAGGCCCTTGTTCATGCTGTCCAGGATATGCTGGGACCCGGACTCGATGCCCACGGCGAAAGAGTAGCACCCGGCGCGCTGCATGGCGCGCAGCACGTCCGCGTCCAGGGAATCCAGGCGTACGCCGTTGGGGCAGGCCCAGGGCATGCGGAGATTGCTATTGAGCAAAGCGCCGCACAGGCGCATCACGAAATCGCGGTCCGACGTAAAGGAGTCGTCCATGAAATGGATTTCGCCGATGCCGCGTTCGCGCAGGGCCTGGATTTCCGCAACAATGGACTCGGGGTCGCGGGTGCGCACAGTGTGGCCGAGCATGCGGCCCACGGCGCAGTAGGCGCAGTTGAAGCGGCAGCCGCGTGTGGCGATGACCGGGGCCACGCGCGGGTGGCGCGAAAAGATGCCGTTGGGCGCGGTGGGGTAGGTTTCCGGTTTTATGAGATGCCAAGCGGGCATGGGCAGGGCGTTGACATCCACGGGCGGCGGGGGCGGCGCGGTGAGCACCTGGTCCTTGTTGCGGAACGCGGCGCCCGGAGTGCGCATGGCCGCGTGGCCCGCGTACGCTGTTTTTTCGAGTTCTTCGAGAAAAACCGGGAACGAGTTTTCGGCTTCGGCCATGAACAGCACATCGGCGCCGGGGTTGCTTTGCAGGGTTTGTTCGGGCTCGAACGTGGGGTGCGGGCCGCCCAGAACGATAACCGGCCTGGGATCGAGTTGGGCCAGGGCCTGCACCGTGGCCTGCACCGCGGCGTGGTCGGGTGTGAAGAACGTGATTCCGGCCACATCCGGGTGCTCGCGCTGCACGTGCTGTGCGATTTGATCGGGCGTGAGGCGTTGGGCCAGGGCGTCGATAATGCGCACATCGTGGCCAGCGTTTTCGCACACCGCGGCCAGGGACGCCAGGCCCATGCTCGGGATAACGGCATAGTACTGCCGGTGCGTGTCGAAAGGTTGGATGAAACAGATTTTCATGTCGTCCGCATGTGCGCATCCTGCGCCGCATTACCGGTCATTTTTCAGGTGTTTCGAAAAGACTTTGAAAAAGAGTTCCGCATGTTTGATGAACCAGTCGAAATATTCCGGCCATCTTGTTGTATCTTCAAAATCAGCATCGGCAAAGATTTTAATTCTGCTGACTTTGATTTCGGGAAGCTCCATCCACTCGGGTGTAAAACCAAGTTCCTTGTTGATGCTTATTTCATATTTTTTAAATTTGAAAAACAGGTCTTTATCCCGATGAATCGAGATTCCGCAACCCATTTGATTGTCCATGGTGTTGAATGTGAGGCTGATGCAGGATGCGGCGCTGCCGTAACTGATTTGATACCAGTGCTGGGGGGAGGGTTTTCTGAGTTTGAAGATGGTTCCCTTTGACTGTGCAAACTCGTTGAAATCGGTCCAGAACTGGAGTTGCTTCATTTTCGTTCCGGATAACGCCCCCTGTTTGCCTTTGGTCTTAATGGCTTTGGCCCAGTCATTGGGCCGTGACACCACATGGAATTTGGGCGCGTAAGGGGATTGGCCGATCTGCCACAATTCGAGTTTGATGGCGAAAATGTTAATTTTTTCATCCGTGTGTTCATTGAGCCAGTCGATAGCCTGCCTGTGTTCTTCGCGCAATTCCTTGACGATCCAGATAATGATTTCCGCGTCGTAGCCGGATGCGTATGTGATGAGTTTGCCAAGGTGGTCGTGGTTGGATGATTCCAGTTGATTTTCGATGACGATTTTCTGGCCGGTGCCGGGTTCTTCGGCCAGAATATCCACGTTGAATTTGCCGACGCTGGCTTCGGTCTCGATCAGGCTGATTTCGATCCCCAGTTCATCTGCGAGCAGAGCCAGGTTGTCCTGATGCGCCAGCCACGTGGTGAAGTCCGCGGCTTCGTGCATCCATGCTTTGCGCAGTTCCACTTTTTTCAGAAGTCCCAGTTCGTTCACGGAATCACCTTTTGAGCCTTTTGATAACGCCGGGAATTTCCTTGAGGATATCCACGGCTGTGAGGATCATGATTTTTATATCAAAACCCATGGACCAGTTTTCGATGTAGTACAGGTCGTACTGGACGCGCTCTTCGATGGACGTGTCGCCGCGCAGGCCGTTGACCTGGGCCCAGCCGGTCATGCCGGCTTTGGCGCGGTGGCGCTGCATGTAGCGGGGCACGTCCTTTTCAAATTGTTCTACAAAATAGGGGCGTTCGGGGCGCGGTCCCACCAGGCTCATTTCGCCGCGCAGCACGTTGAAAATCTGGGGCAATTCGTCCAGAGACATTTTGCGCAGGATCATGCCCAGGCGCGTGATGCGCGGGTCCTGATCGCGGGACCAGCCCGGGCCTTCGGAGGATTCCACATTGGTGCGCATGGACCGGAATTTGTACATCCAGAACACGCGGCCATCCAGGCCCACGCGTTTTTGCATGTAGAACACGGGGCCGGGCGAGTCCAGGCGTATGGCGATGCCGATGAGCATCATGACCGGCAGGAGGGGGATGAGAAGGGCCAGGGACATGGCCACGTCGGCGGCGCGCTTGATGAAGGCGGCCGGGCCGCGCATGCGCAGGCCTTTGATGCGGATTACGGGAATGCCCGCGATTTCGTCGTAGTTGTGGCCGCCCACAATCATCTCCTGCATGTCCGGGGCCACGAGGCAGTCCACGCCGTGGCGGTCGCACAGGTCCACGATGCCGCTCACGGCTTCGTGCCGGTCGGGGCGCAGGGTCACGATGATCTGTTGCACGCCGTGGCGCAGGATGAGGGGTTCGAGTTCCTCAACCGGGCCCAGGAGCGGAATGCCGGCCAGGGCGCCGTCCGCGCGCTCTTCCACGTAGCCGCACAGGGTGAAGCCCAGGTCCGGGCGCTGGGACACGGCGCGCGTGAGGGATTTGAAGTTGCGGCCCGTGCCAACGAACAACAGGCGCTTGAGGCCGTGGCCGCGGCGCAGCAGAGCGCGCTCCAGAACCAGGGCCATGGCGCGCCCCAGACCCAGCAGAAACATGCCGAACAGCATGGCGTAGATCATGGTGAGGCGCGAGTATAAAAACCGCGTGAAGAAGAACGTGAACGCGAGCATGATGAGGGTGCTGG
>Ga0351875_1004_pt2 | contig 58699 bp, 63 predicted proteins | sample BONcelFGM3001C14_FD_206784 | JGI IMG/M metagenome (GOLD analysis project Ga0351875, IMG submission 206784) | Enriched cells from coal bed in the Powder River Basin, Montana, United States - BONCAT cells FGM rep3 HSBNCT.FGM.300.1.C14 ... | reverse complement strand
TTTTTGACAAATTTCTATTTATAATAGATGGCTTCTTATGAATACACTACACGATCAAAATTCAGAATCCAGATACATCTATCGTTTCATTGTCTTCTCCGGCGGAGCAGTTTTATTCATCGGCTTAATGGCTTTTGCTGGCAGGATAACCGGAAGTTATCTTCTGGGCAGCATCTTCCCAGAATATATCCCAATGGCTGTTGCAACTGCCATCTTGGCGGCGGGATACGGTTTCCTGTTGATTTCGGGTGCATACAACACAGCCAGTAGAATCGTTAAGGGTATTGTTCTTGCCATTGTCTCCCTCTTTACCCTATATGCTTTCTTGAAATTTCTCGAATATTTCCTTGATACTGATCTTACTTTAGATTCCATCTTCTTCCCTGTGACGGAGAAATTGGGTAATTTCCCAGTTAACCGAACCTCTCCCATAACCGGATTTCTCTTCTTTTTATTTGGAGTAGCAGTTTTGATCAGGATTCTTGGCAGGGAGAAACCATCTGCACTGAACATGGTTGGTGGGGTTGGCACTTTTGTAGCATTTTCAGGGTTTACGGCACTGATTGGATATCTCCTTGGAACACCCTTTCTTTATGGCGGAGATATCATCCCACTTTCATTATTGACCACAATTGTTTTTTTTCTTCTTGGTTGCGGGCTTTTGGCAATGAGCGGTACTGAAAGTATTTTCCTCCGCCGTTTTACCGGGGAGAGCGCCAGTGCAAAACTGTTAAGAGTGATTCTTCCCATAATAGTTATTGCATTGATTGCCGATGATCTGCTCGATGCTGCTCTCTCTCAGATCCCCTCAATCAATCATGCTATGATCTCTTCAATCATGATCCTTGTGCTGATTGTTGTGACCGTTTTTGTTGTCATGAAGGTATCGAAGGCTGTTTTCAAGAAAGCCGCTGTAGCAGAGGAGGAACGCAGGAAGGTTCAGGAGGATTTGAATAATCAGTATAAATTTCTTGAAACAATTATTCAATCTCTGCCGCACCCATTTTATGTGATCAATCCTGATGACTTTACGGTAATCATTGGGAACTCCGCAAGTGGGTGGAGAGATGACGCAGGCCAAACTACCTGTTATGGATTAACACATGGCATCAATATGCCTTGCAGTGGGGCTTATAACCATTTCTGTCCAATTGAGGCTATCAGGAAAACCCGTCAACCAGTTGTTGTCGAGCATACTCATGCCGACAGGGAAAGCAATCCGAGGAATTTCGAGGTGCATGCATATCCGATCTTTGACGGAGAAGGGAAACTCATGCAGGTGATCGAATATTCACTGGATATCACTGACCGCAAGAAAAAGGAGCAGTTGCTGATGAATAGCGAGGAGCGCTTCCGAAAATTGACTGAAACTTCGGCTGATGCCATCGTATCCATTGATACAGAAGGTCGTATTCTTTTCTTTAATGGTGCTGCAGAACAGATTTTCGGGTATTCAGCCACCGAGATTTATCTGAATACGATCGATTTGCTTATGCCTGAACGATTCGGCACGATTTTTATGATGGGGATCAGGAAGTACCTTGAAACCGGGATCTCAACAATTCTCGGAGAAATTTTTGAATTCATGGGAAGACGCAAGAGTGGGGAGCTCTTTCCACTGGAACTTTCACTGTCGGAAGTGAAGGTAGGCGATGAGATTAACTTTATCGGAATTGTCCGCGATATTTCCGACCGCAGGAAAACAGAGGAAAAACTTAAACAATCCACCCTTGCTCTGCAGGAATCAAACCAAACCAAGGATAAATTCTTCTCTATCATAGCCCATGACCTGAAGAGCCCTTTCAATGCCATTCTCGGACTTACCAATGCATTGATTCAGGATTATAAAGATCTGGACGATAAGCGTATAGAATATTTTCTGACTACGATACGAACCTCCTCAGAAAGAGCTTTCGAACTGTTGGAGAATCTGCTGATATGGGCCAATGCCCAAACCGGGCATATTGAGTTTCATCTTCAATCAGTGAACCTGAAAAATCTGATTGACAAGAGTATTGCTCTACTGGATGGGACGGCTGCGAACAAAGGGATCCGGTTGGAATCCAGCGTAACATCAGAATGCCAGGTGTTGGCCGACAGTCAGATGATCCAGACTGTATTTCGAAACCTGATCTCCAATGCCGTTAAATTTACTCCATTTGGTGGCAGGGTCCTCATTGAAGTTAAACCAGGGAAAGAGGATTGCGAGATATCTGTCAGTGATTCTGGAATTGGAATATCCAAGGAGGATATAAATAAAGTTTTCCGGATCGACAGCAAGCACTCAACCCGCGGAACAGCAGATGAAAAAGGAACCGGTTTGGGGCTGATTCTCTGCAAGGAGTTCGTTGAAAAACACGGGGGTAAAATATGGGTGGAAAGCGAAGAGGGCAAAGGCAGCATCTTCTCTTTCACCCTTCCTATGCATTAAATTATTGTCATTTCGAAGCGCGAACCACTGCGGCAAAACACCTCATCACATCAGCGCATAGCGTTGACAGACAAGGAAACTATAGATTAAGATTTTTTTTCGGCATATATTCTGTACATTTGTAATAACAATCAAAATCAAAAACCGTATGAACGCAAAAAAAATCTTCTTCGGAATGATAGCAGTCATTGCTGCTTTTGTTCTCTTCTCCTGCGCCAATCCTGTCCAAATGACAAGTTGGACCAACCCAGCCGTGAAGGCACAGATATCCAACCTTGTTGTTATGCCGCTTTTTGAAAAGCTTGAGTATATCAAACCCTTTGAGCAGTCAATGGATGCCTATTTCAATAGCAAAGGATTGAAATCCAAGGGTTCGCTAAGTTTTCTGAACCCAAATGTCAAATACTCGATTGACGAGATCAAGCAAAAATGTGACTCTCTTGGTGCGGATGGAATTCTTGTATTTAACTATACCGGAACTGATAAAACAGAAAACTATGTTCCACCAACCACATACGCAACCGGAGCATATGGTGGCTACTGGGGAGGCGGATACTGGGGTGCCGGCTACTATGGCGGTTATTATGGCGGTTATGGCGGCCCTGGATATTATGGCGGGGATGTCGTAACTACCGGAGGATACTGGACAACGACCTCTGTTGTAAATCTGAAAGCAAGCTTATACACAAAAGCATCAAAGGATGCTATATGGACCGGAGATATCTCGATCACCGATCCAAACTATGTTGATCAGATTGCTACAACAATTGCACAGGATATCTATTCTGACTGGCAGAAAAATGGCCTGCTGAAGTTCTCTCCCGCGAAATAGCAGATCGCGTATCGCATATCTCGCATCGCGGATCACCTATTGCTAATAAATATTCGCTGCGTTCCGGTATCCGACGTTGTTCTGGTACCAGTCAGGATATTGTGTGCCATTGCTCTGAACCCAGTCCTGGAACTTCAGGTAGGCATCTGTGATAGGCACCTGCTCTACAGGATAGTCAAACTCTTCGTAGATATTTAACGCCCATGGAAGATTAGCGGCGGTTTTGTAATACTTTCCGGTTGCTGGGTTTGAGTCATCATCAAGTGTACCGAAATATTGTGGATCAGCAAGATCGGTAGGCAGGTAATCGGGAAGATGGACTTCAACGCCCCGAATCATCCCAGCCACAATAAAGGGATTGAATTCAGAGATATCCAGGTCGGTAAGACTTACAGTCCCTCCCGATCCGGGTGTACCGTTATTCATAAAAACCATTGAGACGGTAATTGTATCCAAGGGAACCACTGGTTGCCCGGCAGATGTATTTACCCCAACACCACCACCGATCGGAACCATAAAGCGGAAGAAATCATCAAAAACGATTACAGTGGCATCTGTTTGTCCCGACTCAAGTCCGTTTGATTCAAATGTATATCCGGAAGCCGGAAGAACATCATATCCAGTGGTACTGATGATCGATGCAGGATCAACTCCCGGTAGCTGAAACCCGAAACCGTTGTGCAATCCGGCTCCAGATGCCCGAAGAATAAATGTGCCTGTCAGATCAACTACATTGTCGCTGGCGTTGGTGACGATTTTGAAACTGTACCCTACGACTACATCATTCAGGTCATAATCCCCATCAGAAGGCCAAAGGTCTTCAAATGCCAGCGTTGACTGGCCTGATGCCGGATAATAGTTGTTGTATGCCCTGTACTGGTCGTTAGGATAATCATCTTCGCTGTCGGGAACGCCATCCCCATCGGTATCAGGATTGATATTGATCGGGTCACAATCATTGGATGGGTCGGAAGCATAGGTTCCAGGAATCGAAATCAGGTCAAGCTGACCCCTGGAATTTCCTCCCGAACCGCTGAAAACCCATTTCACCTGATAAAGCCCACTCTGAGAAAGGGCAATACTTTCAGTTTGTGTGGTTCCATTGGAATAATCGTAGTCCAGAATAAGTTCTCCACTTGGATTGGCTTCGCTGAGCAGATAGACCTTAAGGTTTCGAGATCCGTTGTAACTGTATATCCGGTGTTTAAAGGTGAGGCTGCCCGATCCCGAAAGCAATACCCACGGAGAGATGATGATGCCAATATCGGAGTCTAACTTTTCGGTTCGAATACTACGGCTGCCTTCGATTGGTTGAGATGTGCTTACAGATGCATCTGAAATATCCCAGCACAGGGCTTCATAATAGCTTGTGCTTCCATCGTTGAAATCAACCTCGTATTGACCCATCACTGAAGATGAGGCAAATAAAAGAAAGATAAATCCTATAGCAATGTTGATATATTTCATAAGGATCAGGTTTTATTGTGAGAGGTAATTGAAATAGATTACATCTGGTGCAGTACTCACGATCTTTTGGATCGATCCGTAGGTGATCATCACTTCTGTTACATAAGAGGGAATGGTAAATTTTAACGTATAATCCTGATCCATGAACAACTGGTTCTTCAGGTAGACACTCTCTTCGTCACTCGATTTTACCTGCAGTGTATTCCTAATGCTTACCGGGACAGTTATTCCTGTCACCTCCAGGGTGATATCACGGGTGGTCTTCCAGTCAAAATCGTTGGGAACAACAATCTCCAACGGGTTGTCAGGATTTGGACCTGGTTCAATAATTAAAAGCTCTTTTTTACATCCCGACCAGATCATCAGGAAAATTGAGAACAGAAGTAAGGAGAGGGTAATTATCCGGTTGCTTCTCATGTCATTGTGGGTTTGTTAATGGTTGCAAATATAGGGCAGCCCTTGCCCTAATCCAAACCCCAATAAGTAAATGGGGTTTCATGGTTTGTAAATGTGTTTTTTTTCATACTTTTACACCACTTATATAGTACTATAAAAAATTAATACGTATTTTATGACTCAGATTGATTGGAAAAACCTTCCTTTCGGCTATTTCAAGACCGACTACAACGTAAGATCCTACTATCGGGATGGCCAGTGGGGTGCTCTGGAGATCTCCTCCTCCGAACAGATTACAATGCATATGGCGGCCACCTGCCTCCACTATGGTCAGGAGGCATTTGAAGGACTAAAAGCGTTTCGTGGGAAAGACGGAAAAATCCGCATTTTCAGGATGGATGAAAACTGGAAACGGATGAACAGCTCCGCCCGTGGTATCATGATGGCTGAGATCCCCTGGGAATTATTCCAGCAGGCTGTATTGACAGTTGTTAAAATGAACACAAAGTATGTTCCTCCATACGGGGAGGGAGCTTCCCTGTATATCCGGCCCCTGTTGATAGGCACAGGACCCCAGGTTGGAGTTAAGCCGGCAACCGAATACATGTTTATGATCTTTGTGGGACCCGTGGGACCTTACTTTAAAGAGGGATTTAATCCGGTAAAAATGGAGATTGTACGCGATTACCATCGTGCAGCCCCTAAAGGTACCGGGCACATCAAGGTTGGAGGTAACTATGCAGCGAGTCTTGTTCCGGCGCATCGTGCGCACCAGGATGGTTATGCTTCCGTTCTTTTTCTTGATTCGGCAGAGCAGAAATACATCGATGAAGCAGGTCCGGCCAACTTTTTTGGCATCAGGGGAAATACTTATGTAACACCCTCTTCTTCCTCTATTTTGCCTTCCATCACCAACAAGTCGCTTCAGGTACTCGCCAAAGAGATGGGGATGGATGTAGAGGTCCGTCCAGTTCCAGTTGAAGAGTTGTCTGAGTTCAGTGAAGTTGGGGCCTGTGGTACAGCTGCAGTGATTTCACCCATTTGCTCCATCATTGACCACGATACGAAACAAGGGTACCACTATTGCAAGGATGGAAAAGTGGGAGAGATCTCAACAAAGTTATACACGAAATTACGCGCCATCCAGGAGGGAGAAGAGCCCGATAACCACGGATGGGTCACAGTCCTTTAAGATCAAAATGTGTCATTGCGTGTAACTCAATGACGCGGTAAATCGAAATTGCAAAATCATGAACCGTTTCCGGGTCATGTTGTATTTTTTTGTGTTTTGTGCTGCCTATAGTTCAGCTCAGAAATTTCGACCGCTTCCTTTTCGCCAGCTTCCTGTTACGTTGCCACAGAGTATCATCGTTGAAGACAGGAAGCTCACAAAGCTATACTGGATCAAAATCGGGATGGTACTCGATTTCACTGTATCAGATGTCAAGTATAGGGGGGGAAGGATCTCCCGTATTGAGGAAGATTCAATATTTTTTAAAAAAGCACGTTTCCGGTTTGATCAGATTGACAAGATTGCACTTGCTCCATTTGTTGAATATTCTAAAAATGATACAGTACGTTGGTGCGTATATTTTCCGCCAGATACTATATACCAATCCTATAGAAGCTTCACTTACTATAAAAATAACCTTGTGAAGTCGGTGAAGAAACGTAAGCAACTGCGCCTTGTTCCTGATCCCTTCAATAATGCTATCAAGTTGAATATTCCGCGGATTGCAAATCTTGAGATTGCAGTGTCCTATGAACGCAGATTAACGGCAAGGTGGACACTGGAAGCGGAGTTGGGATATAAATTTCTGCCCAAAAGGAACAGGTATATTATGTATGATGTTCCGATATGGGCATATAAGGGACCATCGGTGTTGATCGGACCAAAATATTATTTGAAAAATAATATATACCTGCAACCGATGTTTCATTACAAATACCTGGAGATGAAAGATGGCCGAACTGACTTCCCCGGGAATTCACTGCTGCATCAGGACCAGTACCGTACAGATCTGGGCCTTAGCATGCGATTTGGGGTGTTACGAAGAATATTCAAAACTGGAATCTTGGATGGATATGCAGGGCTGGGGTTGAAAGTATGCCTGGTGCACCAGATTGCTGATGGTCACTATCCGTACCATGATTCCAGTCACTACAACCCAATTAACCCTCCCGAAGTTTCGGATTATCAGGTGTGGCAGCCAATAATAAATTTGGGCTTTAAAATCGGATATGGTTGGTGATTTGGGCGCCCAGGGGTATCCTGTAGGGGAGACCTGTCAGGTCGCCCCTACAGGACCGCCGCCATTTGTTCCTGCAATTTTATTGCCTCTTCGCGGGCCTTTTCGGCGAAATCAGTTCCTGATGAGGCATAAATGATTCCTCTGGATGAGTTTACCAGCAATCCACAATCTTTGTTCAGGCCATAACGTGCAACCTCTTCCAAACTGCCTCCCTGGGCACCAACTCCCGGTACCAGGAGAAAATGGTCTGGTACGAGTCTCCTGATCTCTTTCAGGTTTTCGGCTTTGGTTGCTCCAACCACATACATCATATTGGATTCGGTACCCCAACTCAGGGATTTGATAAGCACCTCTTCGTATAAACGGAAATTTGTCTCGGTCGAACTTAACATCTGAAAGTCATCTGATCCCTTATTGGAGGTTAATGCGAGCAGGATTACCCATTTGTTGTCAAACTCGAGGAATGGCTTCACAGAATCTTCTCCCATATAGGGGGCTACAGTGACGGCATCAAAATCCAGCCCCGACGATTTCGGGTCAAACATCGCCTTGGCATATTGCTTCGACGTATTTCCAATGTCACCACGTTTGGCATCTGCGATCGTAAATGCCTCGCCCAGGTATGTGTTGTTGATATACTGGATCGTTTTCGTCAGACTATTCCATCCCATCACGCCGCGACACTCATAAAAGGCCAGATTGGGTTTGTATGCAACTGTCAGATCGATGGTTGCGTCGATAATTGCTTTATTGAATTCAAAAACAGGATCCTCTCTCTCCAGAAGGTGGGGAGGGATCTTCGACAGGTCCGTATCCAGCCCGATGCAGAGAAATGACTGCTTACGGCTGATCAGGGTAATTAATTCGGTTCTGTTCATGTTACTGCTGCTTTGAGCCTCTCTGCATTCTCTGCCAACTGCAGGGCATCGATAAGAGGTTGTACATCTCCATCCAGGATGGCATTCAGGTTGTAGAGGGTCATGTTGATGCGGTGGTCGGTAACCCGGCTCTGTGGCCAGTTGTAGGTTCGGATCTTTGCAGAGCGGTCGCCGGTGGAGACCATGGTTTTACGCTTCTTGGAGATCTCATCCAGGTATTTGCTGTACTCCAGCTCAAACAAGCGGCTTCGGAGCACCTTCATCGCTTTGTCAAAATTTTTCATCTGCGACTTCTCATCCTGGCATGATACTACGATACCGGATGGAATATGGGTTAACCTGATCGCCGAATAGGTTGTGTTGACCGATTGTCCGCCCGGCCCCGACGAACAAAACGTATCTTTCCGGATATCAGCCGGTTTAACCTCTACTTCGAATTCATCTGCTTCGGGAAGGACCACAACGGTAGCCGCCGATGTATGCACACGACCCTGCGTCTCGGTATCGGGGACACGTTGAACCCGGTGAACTCCCGATTCGTATTTGAGCTGGCCATAAGCTCCGTCTCCGGTTACGTTGAAAATGATCTCCTTAAAGCCACCTGCCGTACCTTCGGTGAAATCAACCAGTTCTGCTTTCCATCTGCGGGTTTCACAATAACGTGTATACATTCGGTACAGATCTCCTGCAAAAAGGCTGGCTTCATCTCCTCCCGTGCCTGCTCTGATCTCAACAATCGCATTCTTAATATCCTGTGGATCAGATGGAATCAACATAAGCCTGATCTCCTCCTCCATCTCGATCCGTTTTTCTGTCAGCATCTCCAACTCCTCCCGTGCCATCTCCCGCATCTCATCATCCTTCTCTACAGTGAGCAGCTCTTTCGCATGATCGATGTTGGCACAAACATCCCGGTATACAAAATAAGCCGCAATGATAGGAGTCAACTCTTTGAAATCACGATTGATCTTAATATACCGCTTCATGTCGCTGGTGATATTCGGCTCATTCATCTGCTCCGTAAGCTCGAGGTAACGTTTATTTATAGCTTCTAATTTATCTAACATATAATTTCAGTCTATTGTAATCAGTTTCGAGGATCGCTAATATCGTTAGTATCGTTAATATCGTTAATATCGTTAATATCGTTAATATCGTTAATATCGTTAGCGATCGAAAAGGTTTGCAAAATTACGAAAAAATCCACTATAAGGTGACGAACGTATATCCTGATCCCGCTCTTTTTGGTCATCGCATGGAGAAGATTTTACAACTCATCAGGAATGCCTCTGCGAGTGGTCCCGATAGCGGATTCTCTGCCTCCATTCGTTCGGGGTGCCATTGAACTGCAAGGATGAAAGGTTGTCCCTCCCTGTCGGCTAACTCAACACCTTCTTTCAGCCCGTCGGGTGCGTATGCGTTTGCTGCCAGATCCGGGCCAAGCATACTCACAGCCTGATGGTGGTTGGTGGTAACGAGAGCCGAGTCACAATTACAGAGGGTGTGCAGAAAAGAGTTCTGCTCAACATATACCATATGAAAACAGGTGAGGTAATCATCGCAACGATGAAGGATGGCTGAGTCGAAGTCCTGAGGGATATCGATGAAGAGTTCTCCTCCGAAAACGACATTGAGCAATTGTTCGCCCCTACAGACTCCGAAAATTGGCATCTTCATTTCCAGAGCAATGTACACCAGATTAATCTCCAGGGTATCCCGGTAGAAGTTGATGGTGCCGCATCGGGCAGTATCCTCCTCACTCCCATAAATTCCCGGAAATACATCCTCCCCGCCGGTAAGAAGCAATCCGTCACAGGTTTCAAGAACATTCAGTGCCGAGTCGAAGGGAAGCGTATATAGGTTCACATACTGTACTGTGGAGTCGGCCCGTTTCAACCAGTTGATGTAATTATCGGATACCTTTGATATCGCTATTCTGGGAGGAGGAATAACATCCTGGCATGCTGAGAGACTCAGAAGGATGATCACGAGACCCACACTGATACAATGCTTTATAGATAAAAACATAGAGATGTGTAGTTAATTTGTAAAAGGGGCAGGTTGCTGAGGTTGTTGTGAGGGATGAACACTCTTTTCCACTCCTTCAATGAAGTATTTTGTCTTTCCACGCCATGGGAAGGTCATATACCGTTTGATGTATCGTAAGTTCACGCGCTCACCCGACAAAGCTACTTGTTCCAGCTGTTTGACGATAGAATCGTTGTCCGGTTCCACAGAAAAGTCGAAGGTCCCGGCGATCGGACTGACTTTCTTTAAAGCTCCGAATGACGCCAGGTCGAGCTGCCCTTCGTAGGTTTTCCAGAGAATCCCCTGTTTGCTTACACGCAGAACGGTTCCTGCCCTAACACCCTCGTCATATACACCCCAGTACAGGAAACTGAATATGCCGATTGCGATGGACAGGATAATGATCAGCGTGATGATCAGTGCTTTTTTCATAATCTGTTGGATTTATTTAATAAATAAAGCTGCCAGCTTCACTGCGAATCGTCAGCTTTTTCTCTGTTGCCTCTTCACAGCGTCCAATAATCCTGCTATCCAGCTTAAACTCTTTGGTGATATCAAGGATCCGGCCTGCAATCAATTCCGGGATATAAAGCTCCATCCGGTGACCCATGTTGAATACGCGGTACATCTCCTTCCAGGGTGTTCGTGATTCTGTTTGGATCAGCTGGAAGAGGGGCGGGATAGGGAAGAGATGGTCTTTAATAATATGCAGTTTGTCGGTAAAATGTAGTATTTTAGTTTGACCGCCTCCCGAACAGTGCACGATTCCATGGATTTCATTGCGGTGTTCTTCAAGTATTCGTTTGATCACGGGGGCGAAGGTACGGGTAGGAGAGAGGACAAGCCTGCCAACATCAATCCCATCAATTTTCGTGGGATCGGTTAACTTTTTTGACCCAGAAAAAATTAGGTTCTCCGGAATCTGGTCATCATAACTTTCGGGGTACCGATGGGCATAGGATTTCTCAAAAACATCGTGACGTGCAGCAGTAAGCCCGTTACTTCCCATCCCGCCATTGTATGTGTCCTCATAGGATGTTTGTCCGAAAGAGGCTAGCCCTACAATGAGGTCACCAGCCTGGATTTTTGCATTGTCAACAACCTTTTCACGGGGCATTCGACAAAATACTGTAGAGTCGACGATAATTGTTCTCACCAGGTCCCCTACATCAGCTGTTTCCCCTCCGGTTGAATGGATTCCGATGCCAAGGTCTCTCATCCTTCCTAGAAACTCTTCTGTTCCCTCAATAATTGCAGACAGCACCTCCCCGGGGATTCTTTTTTTGTTCCGACCAATTGTGCTGGATATAAGTATGTTGTCCAATGCTCCTACACAGGCCAGGTCGTCGAGGTTCATGACAATAGCATCCTGTGCGATGCCTTTCCAAACAGAGAGGTCACCTGTCTCTTTCCAGTACAGATATGCCAGGGAGGATTTGGTCCCAGCTCCATCAGCATGCATGATAGTGCACCATGCAGGATCACCTCCGGCAATATCGGGAATGATTTTACAAAAAGCTTTTGGGAAGAGTCCTTTATCCAGGTTTTTAATGGCTGAATGAACCTCCTCTTTCTCAGAGGAGACACCTCGCTCATTGTATTTGTTTGGCAATGTCACTCAAATAGAATCTTAGTCTCTGCTTCATCCACGCTGTAAACACCAAACTGTTTCAGGGTATTCGGGCCAAAATAGATCTGGTTTTTCAACTTCTGGTTGACAGTTGCTTTGAGGTCTCTTACCACGTTTTTCCCGATGCGCATCTCTCGGATGTTGATGACAGCCTTATTTGCGATAGTTCCTTCGCCAATAAGTTGGGTGGCATCACCGATAAAATCGTTTCGGTCAATAGCACCGCTGGTAAGGAGTCGGACGGCTTCTGCAGTTGAGAGATAAAGCTCCGTCTCCCTCGGGTCGTATTGGAACGTGGATGTGATGCCGTTGATGTAGCAGATGGCTTCGAGGGTCTCCTCTTTCGTGAGGGTATACATCACGCTGTTCTCTTCGGGTTTCACGATGATCTCTACCGACGGGCCTTCCTTCCTTGAGATCCTGGTTTTTGGGATATAATCATTTCTCAGAATGGAGAATTCGGTTCGTCTGTTCAACTGATGAGCTGCCTCTTTGACAGCATTATTAGGCAAAAGGTTTATCATGGAGTCAGTAAGTACGGTACCAGGTTCGAACGTATACCCCTCCTTAACCATTACACGGTTAATTGTTCGTGGAGATCTTTCTCCATATCCTTTCGCAACAAGGCGATCGGGATCGATGCCTCGGGTGATGAGGTAGTCGACAACCGATTGGGCCCTGCGCTGTGACAGGATATCGTTCCGCTCTTCGGTGTCGCGTGAGTCGGTATGTGCGGCAAGTTCAATCACGATCGTTTCGTTGGCATCAAGGGTGGCAATAAGCCCCTGAAGCGAATCCTGGAACTGTGGCTTCAGGTCCCATTTGGCAAGGTCGTAAAGGATGTCGGGGAGTACGACCGGTTTTTTGGGAATTGGCTTCAGGACAATATCCCTGGTCAGGTCGCGGCTTGATTCCAATCCGACAGTGGTCTCGGTCGCTTTCTCATTGAAGTAGTCTTTCTTGGTAACCAGGATCTCATAGGTGGTATTGGGGAAGATCTGGTTTTTATTGAACACATACCGTCCACGTTGATCTGTGTTGTAAGTAGCTGTCTTCCCGTTTGTTCCAACAATAGTTACATGCGCACCATCTACTGGCTGAAGCGTCAGGTCGTCCGTTATATAGCCTTCGAGGGTAAAATAAACCGGAGGGATAATAAACGAATAGATGTCATCTTTCCCTTTCCCACCGGGTCGGTTTGACGAGAAAAATCCCTCATCGGGTTCATCCATGTTGAATACGATGCCAAAGTCATCGGCAAACGAATTGAGAGGATATTTTACATTCTCGGGTTTGCTCCATTTATTATCCGATCGTGAACTTACAAAAATATCCAGACCTCCCATGCCAGGATGACCATTTGATGAGAAATAGAGAACTGAATCGCCTCTGAGGAAGGGAAACATCTCGTCGCCAGGAGTGTTGATCTCGGGGCCCAGGTTGATAGGACGGGTGAAACCGCCTCCCTTGGCTTTTTTGGTGATCTTCCATAAGTCTTTCCCCCCATTACCGCCGGCTCTGTCAGATGAAAAGATGATAAGCCCTTCGTCAGAAGAGATAGCCGGATGCCCGTTAGCTACGGTGCTGTCAATTCCCAGATCAACCATCGAAGCTTCGCCCCATGATGTTCCGCCAATCCTGCTTGCTTTGTATATGGCGCAGCCATTTTTCTTCCTAACCTCATTCCAGCAGCGGGTAAAGTAGAGAATGGTGAACCTGCTGTTAAACTGACCCGATCCTTCGTTCGCTTCAGTATTAACCAGGTCATCCTGGTCAAGAAGTACCGGATTAGTCCACTCGCCTTTCCTGTCCTTGCGGGCAAAAAAGAGATCGGTAAACTTCATGCCAGTCCAGTTGTCATTTAATTTGCCGGTAGCTGCGTCCCTGTTAGATGTAAAAATGATCGAGTTGAAATTTCTGTCGGCATAAGCAGGGGAGAAATCATCATCGCGCGTGGAGATCTTTTTAAGCAGTTCAACGGAGTACTTTGAGGGATTTTCAATCCACTCCATGGAGGTTCTTGCCGATTCAATCGAAGCATCGGCCAGGGTATCATCCGGCACGAGGAGTTTGTATGCGGCATACTGCTCGATAGCCTCTTCATACTTTCCGTTGAGTTTCAATGCATTTGCATAATATAAAAGAATCTTTGGATTTTTATCCTTGTAACGGTCGCCTGTAAGACGTTTGTAGGATATTTCTGCGCGCTTGGTATTGTTCATCAGGCGGTAACACTCTGCCATCTGGAATGATATCCGGTCTTTTTCATCCCGGTTTTTTTTTACCTTGGAATAGGCTTTCTGATACTTTTCGACTGCGAGGGAATACTGCTGATCGGAAAATGCATCATCGGCAGCTTTCGTATGTTTGTTCTGGGCTGCAGTTTCTTCAAGACCAGCCAGTAAAAATGCGAGTGTGAGGAGGGTGAAAAGATATCTCATAACAGAAGCGATGGTTCAGGCATGATTAACGTACAAATATACTAAAATAGTACAATGAAAATCAGTGGGCAGTTGGCAGTTGGCAGTTGGCAGGAAGAAAAAAGCAGAAAGAGGTGTTACCTTTTTGGGATTTTCGGATTAATGGAGAGGTTTAAACCAGGAAACGGCAGATAAATTATATGATGATGTTGAGGAGATTGGCAGACTCTTAGGGCATACGATTCAATACCCTGAAACGTTTTGCCACTGACTGCCCACTGCCCACTGCCCACTGCCAACTGCCTACTGCCTACTTCTTTTTCTTCGTCATCGCCAGTTCTTTCTTCTCCCTGATGCGTTTTCTCCAGGAGATAACATCATAGGCAATAGGAGTAGCAACAAAGACAGAGGAGTAGGTTCCAACAATAACCCCGATGAGCATGGCAAAGGTAAATCCACGAAGTACCTCACCGCCAAAGATGAAGATCACCACCAGGGTAAGGATTGTTGTGCCGGATGTATTGATGGACCTGCCCATCGTACTGTTGATGGCACTATTAATGTTCACCGCCAAATCGCGTTTTGGGTAGAGGGCAGTATCTTCCCTGATACGGTCGAAAATGATGACAGTATCCATGATAGAGTATCCAATCACTGTGAGGATGGCTGCAATAAACGACTGGTCAACTTCCATACCGAATGGAAGGATACCATGGAATATTGCGAAAATTCCAACGATGATGAGAGTATCGTGGAAAAGGGCGACCACCCCACCCAAACCATATTGCCAGTTCTTAAACCGAATGGCAATGTAGATAAAGATAATAATCAGGGAGAAGCCAACTGCAAATATAGCCTGCCAGATCAATGCATAGGAGATGGCTGGGTCGATGCGCTGAGAGCTCAATTTCCCGATGATCTTGCCAGGATCGCTTGATTGGAACTCTTCGTAAGTAATTTCGTTCTTATAGAATCCTTTTACGCTTTCGAACATGGTAAAGTTGACAACTGAGTCGGCAGAGATCGAGCGGTCATCAATCATGTATTTGGTTGTGATCTTTACCTGATTCATAGGACCAAACGTTTTTACCTCAGGCGATTCACCAAATTTCTGGCGAAGCGACTCACGGATGTCATTGGTCTTTACATTTTGGTCGAACCTTACCACATAACTTCTCCCACCAGTGAAATCGATGCCCGGATCCAATCCACGGAATCCAATGAAAGCCAGTCCAATAAGAACCACAGTAACTGAGCCGATGTAAGTTATTTTCCTGGGCTTAATGAAGTCGAATTTAAGATTGGAGAAGAGGTTCAGCGTGAATTTATTTCCTACCGTGATGTTCATGTTGTGATCGAGCATGCTCTCAAAAAGGAGTCGTGTCAGGAACACCGCAGTGAAGAGCGACAGCAGAAGACCGATTACCAGTGTGGTAGCAAACCCCTGAACGGGACCTGACCCAAAGATATAAAGGACGATACCGGTAAGGATTGTGGTTACGTGACTGTCAATAATAGCAGAATAGGCATGGTGGAATCCATCCTTAACAACAAGCCGCATTCCTTTCCCCGCTCGAATCTCTTCTCGCATACGCTCGTAGATGATTACGTTGGAGTCGACTGCCATGGCAAGTGTAAGAACGATACCGGCAATACCCGGAAGTGTAAGAACCGCTCCGATGGATGCCATCACACCAAAAAGGAAGAAGACGTTCGCAAAAAGAGCGATATCGGCAACATTTCCTGCACGGCCGTAGTATACAGACATGTAAATCAGTACGACAACAAAGGCGATGATGAATGAAAGAAGTCCCGACTGGATCGACTCACGTCCTAGTGACGGTCCAACTACCTCTTCCTGAACAATTCGTGCGGGTGCGGGCAATTTCCCGGCTTTCAGGATATTGGCAAGGTCCTGAGCCTCTTCAATACTCATCTCACCACCTGATATAGAGGACATCCCATTGGGAATCTCTCCATTGACATTCGGGTATGAGCGAACGTATCCATCAAGAACGATGGCAATCTGTTTTCCAATATTATCGCCGGTCAGGCGTTTCCAGATCCTGGCTCCTTCGGCGTTCATATTCATCGTTACCTCTACACGGCCGTTCTGGTCATAGTCCTGACGGGCATTGGTTACTACCTCACCACCCAGGGCCGGGGAGCCGTCGCGGGAAGTTACCTTCAATGCGACCAATTCAAGTACATCCGGTGTATCACCCCTTGGTTTTACTGACCATGCCAGCTTCATATCCCGTGGGAAAATATTGAGAGCGAACGCTTGACGCAGCATATAGTTGATCCTGGCGGTATCTTTGATAAAGGCACGGCCAACCATGGCTGTCTGACCCGGAACATACTGACCTTCGTCGTTCTGGTAAACTGCCGGGTTGAGGTAGGCAAACAGGGGGTTTGTTTTAGCATACTCATTAAAAGACTGCTGGTCCTTGCCAACCTGAGTAGTTGCAGAAGTATCCTGTTCCATCTGTTTCAAAAGGACATTCTCCTGAGTTGTATCGGCTACGCCAGTTTCAGCAACCTCGATGGTCTCGGTGATGGAAGGCTGTTCACTGGGGGCTGTACCGGCAAGCGTTTCCTGGCTTGAGGCACTGTCTTCACTGTTGATTATCTCACCAGCTAATAGGGCGGCAAGACGTTTGTTGGCATCTGCAAAGTAAGAGTAGAGGTCGGGATACTGATACGTCTCCCAGAATTCCAGTTGTGCAGTTCCCTGAAGAAGTTTCCTTACACGCTCAGGCTCTTTGATGCCCGGAAGTTCGATCAAAATACGACGGGCAGTCTGCAACCGGTTAATATTTGGCTGGGTAACACCGAAACGGTCGATTCGGGTTCTCAGAATGTTGAAGGTCCTGTCAATGGCAGCATTAACTTCATCACGAATCACCACAATTACTTCATCATTCGTTGAATTATAGGTGATCCTGTCTTTCAGCTCCATGGTATTGAAGATGGATGCCAGTTTTGCGTTGGGATCCGTTTCCCGGAAAGATTCAATAAAAATATCGACGAAATCAGCCGTACTTGTCTTCTCTTTTTCGAGAGACAGGGCAAGAGCCCGTGTGAAAACGGGATCCTGGTTGTAGCCTGAAAGGGCACGGATGATATCAGGGACAGAGACTTCCATGGTGACGTTCATCCCTCCTTTTAAGTCGAGACCCAGGTTAATTTCACGTTCTTTGATCTCCTTAAGTGTGTATTTTTTCAGGAGGATATTAAAAACATCGGTACTGGCCAGCGAGTCATTGAAATACTCCAGCCTCGAATTGGCAATGGAATCATACAGATAGTCCTGGAGATTGGGGTCCCCTTTTGCCATCCGTTCCGCTTGCTCCATCACGATGGGTTCGCGTGCATATTTATCAGCCTTTATGCTGTATCTCCAACCGATGAAGGTAAACGATAACTGGAAAAGACATACCAGTGTGAAAATGATCGCAAAGAACTTTATAACGCCTTTATTTTGCATGAAACTAAGTTTTATTGAATTTTTTCCCAGCTAATTTAATTCCTGAATTCAGAAATAGCTCCTATTTTTTGAGCGTGCAAAGATAGAAGTTTCTTTTGAAATAACCAACTGCTAACTGCCAACTGAGGTCAAGTCTTTGTATAGTCTTCTGAGAATCTTCTCTCCCCGGCATCTGGCACCCGACGACCTTTCCTGAAACCGCCACTCGATTGAATCGATCAGTTCCCGGCTGATGTCAGGTTCGGTAAGCGGAAGATGACCGGCAATCATATTAAATATTTCTCCCCTGGTAATAATAACAATTAAAACTATTCGTAATTTTGTCTGATAATGACCATGTAACTCACATGAATGATAAAAAAATGTTCAATGTAAGTGAGTTGCATTAAACGTAAATCAAATGAAGAACAAGTATATCGATTTGATTGAGCAAACATTTGACTTTCCTCAGGAGGAGTTCAAAGTGCTTGATGACGAGCTCTATTTTCATGATGTCCCGTTGATGGATATCATTAAACAATATGGAACTCCACTGAAAATTAGCTACTTACCTAAGATAAGTCACCAAATACAGAAGGCAAAAAGGCTTTTTAATGTTGCCATGGCTAAAGTCGATTACAAGGGGGATTACAACTTTTGCTACTGTACAAAGAGTTCCCACTTCAGTTTTATCATGGAAGAGGCGCTCAAGAATGATATCCATATCGAGACCTCGTCTGCGTTTGACATCCAGATCATTGAAGACCTTTATGCGCGTGGGTTGCTGGACAAGGAACACTATATTATCTGCAACGGTTTCAAGCGGGAATCGTATATTGAAAACATTTCAACCCTGATCCAGAATGGCTTCTCGAATACGATTCCAATCCTTGATAATCTCGAAGAGATCGGTGCCTATGCTGCAATAGAAGGGAGGATGAAACTCGGGATCAGAATTGCATCCGAAGAGGAGCCGAAATTTGATTTCTATACATCCCGCCTGGGTATTCGGTACAATGATGTCGTCCCTCTTTATCTTGAGAAGATTAAGGACAATCCGAAGTACGAGCTCAAAATGCTCCACTTTTTTATCAATACAGGCATTAAAGACACTGCCTACTACTGGAATGAGTTGCATAAAAGTGTTAATGTTTATTGTGAGTTAAAAAAGGTATGCCCTGAATTGAGTTCCCTTAATATCGGGGGTGGCTTTCCAATCAAGAATTCACTTGCCTATAATTATGAGTATGACTATATGGCGGAAGAGATAATTGCTCAGATAAAAAGCATGTGTGAGCGGAATGGAGTTGAAGATCCTGATATATTCACCGAATTCGGATCCTATACTGTTGGTGAAAGTGGAGCAGTCCTTTTTAATATTATTGATCAGAAAAAACAAAACGACAGGGAAGCATGGAATATGATCGACAGCTCTTTCATGACAACTCTTCCAGACACCTGGGCTATTCAACAACGGTTTATTTTATTGGGAATCAATAATTGGGACTCGGAATATGAGCGTGTATTTCTTGGTGGACTTACCTGCGACAGCGAAGACTATTACAACGCTGAAGCCCATTCAAATGCCGTTTTCCTTCCCAAATTCAGTCGTGAGAAGCCGTTGTATATCGGTTTGTTCCATACGGGTGCGTATCAGGAATCAATCGGAGGCTACGGGGGAATCCAACATTGCCTGACTCCAGCACCGAAACATGTTCTGATCGACGTGGATGAAAACGGTGAATATTTTACAAAACTTTTCTCCAAGGAGCAGAGCTATAAATCAATGCTGAAGATTCTGGGATATTGAAAATCAAGTACGAATTAAGTGTAACTTTGGGTGATTGAATTGATAAGGTTTGTTTATCCGTAACTTGTAAACAGAACGAAAATGAAAAAGTCTTCGAAAAAGAAATTTCTGAATGAGGTTGTCAGGCACATTGACATTAAAGCAATTGATTCAACGCCGATTATTGATGCCATGCGCGATATGTCTTTCACTTCCCGCGACACTGCTGCAGCTGCGGATATCCTGAACAGAATGATCAGGGATAAAGGATGCACAATATTTCTCACTCTGGCCGGCAGTACAAGTGCCGGAGGATGCATGCAGGTATACGTTGACATGGTGAAACACAACATGGTCGATGCCATCGTTGCCACCGGAGCATCCATTGTAGATATGGACTTTTTTGAAGCATTGGGATTCAAACACTACAAAGGGTCTTCTTATGCAGACGATGCCGAGCTTCGGAGTCATTATATTGACCGGATTTATGATACCTATATTGATGAGGAAGAGCTGCAGGTGTGTGATATGACAATCGGAAAGATTGCTGACTCACTTGAACCCAGGCCCTATTCCTCCAGGGAGTTCATCTGGGAGATGGGAAGGTTCCTTACCAAGCACGCTAAGAAAAAAGATTCTCTTGTTCAAACCTGCTTTGAACACAAAGTACCCATATTCTGTCCTGCATTCAGCGACAGCAGTGCCGGTTTCGGTCTCGTAAAGCACCAATGGGATCATCCCGGAAAACATATGTCTATTGATTCCGTAGCGGATTTTCTGGAATTGACCAGGATCAAAATGGCCGCTAAGGGATCCGGCCTCTTTATGATTGGCGGAGGTGTTCCGAAGAATTTTATTCAGGATACTGTCATTTGTGCCGAAGTTTTGGGTAAGGATGTCCCTATGCATCAATATGCAGTTCAGATTACAGTTGCCGACCCACGCGATGGCGCCTGCTCCAGTTCAACCCTGAAAGAGGCCTCTTCCTGGGGAAAAGTTGAAACCGTTTATGAGCAGATGGTCTATGCCGAGGCAACTTCGGTAGTTCCCCTTATTGTCAGCTATGTTTATCACAAAAAAGATTGGGAAAAGCGGAAACGCTACAACTGGGCTGATCTGTATTCGAAATAATCTGTATTTGTGGCATTGATCAGTGTATTAACCACTTCCAGAGTTCCTTATAGCTTGTCTTTTTCCCGTACATCAGGATGCCGGTTCGGTAGATTTTTGATGCCATCCAGGTAGTTGCAAGAAATCCCAGAAGCAATATGGTCATGGACAACGCAACCTCGTAGAAAGGAACGCCGAAAGGAATTCGTATCATCATCACCACTGGAGAGGTAAAGGGAATAATAGAGAGCCAGAAAGCCATGGGGCCGCTCGGATCCTGGACGATGAACTGAGCCACAACGATCGCAAAAATCAACGGAGCTGTAAGAGGAAGGATGAATTGCTGTGTGTCTGCTTCGCTGTCGACAGCCCCGCCAATGGCTGCAAACAGCGCTGCATACATCAGGTATCCAAAGAGAAAGAAGAACAGGAAAGAGCCAATCATCACAGGGAAGTCAATGCTGTTAATGGCCGCTAACACCTCATTGGTTCCCTGTTCTTCCTGGGGATCAACAGGCAGGTTGATCACCTTTCCCGGATCGAATCCGTTGGCTGATTGCTCAATCAACTGTTTCTGATCAGCTGCCGGTATGGGTTTGCCAATAAATGTAGAGGTTACACCGGTAATAATAATAAACGTCAGAACGACCCAAAGAGCAAACTGGGTTAAACCTACCAAAGCCACACCAATGATTTTTCCCATCATCAGCTGAAACGGCTTCACCGAAGAGACGATGACCTCAACGATCCGGCTGGTTTTCTCTTCAATAACACCCCGCATTACCTGCGATCCAAACATGAAAATAAAGAAGTAAATCAGGATGGCACCGAAAATGGCGAGTACCATGCTTACTTCTGTGTAGCTTTTTTCCTCTTGCCCGTCTGAGTTAATTTTAATTGTGCTGATGTCAACAGATGTCTTGATTGAACGCAGGAGGTCATCCAGGTTGATGCGCGAATGATCCTCTTTCGTCAGATCAGCCAGTTGAGCCTCAAGCTTAAGATCCTCAATGCGTTTCGACATCACATTCCGGATATAACTTTTTACGTTGATGTTGACCTGTGTTCCTGCATAAAGAATGGCATTGGTGGGCAAGGCAACATCCGTTCTGGGGATATAGAGCAGCGCATAGTCATCGCTCTTCCCAAAAGCATCCTTGGCGGAATTAATATCTGTTTCCAGGTAATGAAACCGGATATTGTCGGAGTTCTTGAATTTCTCGTGGAAGAGCCCTGTTTCGTCGATCACTGCTACCTGTTTTATCTCATTGGTCGTGGTGGCAAGATAGATCGGGACAACAAAAATACCAGCCATCAACAAAGGGCCAAGGATGGTCATGATGATAAAAGAGCGCTTTTTTACCCGTGTGAGGTACTCTCTCTGGATGATCAGCCGGATCTTCTTCATTCTGCCACCTCCTTTTGAGTGACTACCTGGATGAAGATGTCGTTCATACTTGGAATGATCTCATTTAGCGAATGTATTGTTACATGAGGCATGAGCAGAGCAAGCAGATCATTCGGTATGGTTCCCTCAGGAAGCCTGATATGGGCCACCCGCAGGTCATTATCAACATCGTTTTTAAGGACGTCGAATGTGCCGGGAAGGATTGCCCGGATATCCTGGTCGGTAAGGTTGAACCGCACTTCAAAGGTGTTATTTGAATAGTTCTCTTTAATTGATTTCACTTCACCATCCAGGATCTTTCTTGAATTATTGATCAATGCGATATGATCGCACAACTCCTCAACAGAAGCCATGTTATGCGTGGAAAAGATGATGGTGGATCCGCTTGCCTTGAGGTTCAGGATCTCCTCTTTCAGCAGATTGACGTTTATGGGATCAAATCCGCTGAAGGGCTCGTCGAAGATCAGAAGTTGTGGTTCGTGGATTACAGTGACGATAAACTGTACTTTCTGCTGCATCCCTTTTGAGAGTTCTTCCACTTTCCTGTTCCACCAACCCATGATCTCGAATTTAGAGAACCAGTGGATGAGCCTCTTCTCGGCCTCCTTGCGTGATAAGCCCTTCAATTGGGCGAGGTACAGGGCCTGCTCTCCAACCTTCATCTTTTTATAAAGTCCCCTCTCTTCGGGAAGGTACCCTATATTTTCTACATCCATTGGCTGGAGCCCCCTTCCCTGGAACATGAGCGTTCCGGTATCCGGGGCGATGATCTGATTGACGATCCGGATCAATGTGGTTTTTCCGGCTCCGTTTGGACCTAAAAGTCCAAAGATACTTCCTTCCGGAACCTGGATAGAGACATCGTCAAGTGCCTTGTGGGCAGCATATTGTTTTGTGATATTGGAAGCGGTGAAGAGATCCATTGGCTATTCAAAGTAATCTTTTACTTTAGAGAAAAAACTTCGCTCTTTAGAGCTTGGATCGGGTTGAAAGTTTGGTGACTTCCCAAGTTTCTCCAGGAGGCTCTTCTCTTCCTTGTTCAATGTTTTGGGTGTCCATACATGAAGGGTAACCAGCAGATCCCCTTTCCCTTCATATCCATTTACACTTGGTAAGCCTTTGTTCCGCAACCTCAGGATTTTTCCGCTTTGTGTCCCGGGCTCAACCTTCACCTTCACTTTCCCGTCAACCGTTGGGATCTCAATAGAGGTGCCAATGACGGCATCAGAAAAGTTGAGGAAATGGTTATACAAAAGATGGTTGCCTTCCCGCTCAAATTCGTGGTGCTGGATCTCTTCTATTTGGATATAGAGATCGCCGGGAACACCGCTGCGTGCTGCTGCATTTCCTTTGCCTCCCATCGACAGTTGCATCCCTTCAGCCACACCTGCAGGGATCTTAATGCTGATCACCTCTTCCCCTTTTACAACGCCATTACCGGCACAATCGGGACATTTATCAGTAATCACTTTACCCTCACCCCCGCAGTGAGGACAGGCTGATGTTGATTGCATTTGCCCGAGAAAAGTAGATGTAACCCGCGTTACATGACCACTCCCGTTGCAGGTGGAACAGGTCTGATAGGCACTTCCGTCTTTCGCTCCTGAGCCACTGCACGTTGAACACTGGATGTATTTATTGACCTTGATCTTTTTTTCAACACCATGAGCGATCTCCTCAAGGGTGAGTTTAACTTTCACACGCAGGTTGGATCCTTTATGCACAGTTCGGCCCGATCTACGTCGTCCTCCTCCGAAAAATGCTCCGAATGGATCTTCGAATCCCCCTCCACCACCTCCTCCAAAAATGTCTCCGAAATGGCTGAATATCTCATCGATGCTCATCCCCCCGCTGAAACCACCAAATCCATGGTTTCCACCAAGTCCTGAATGGCCGAACTGATCGTATCGCTGACGTTTTGTGGGATCACTCAGCACCTCGTAAGCCTCTGCCGACTCCTTGAACTTCTCTTCAGATACAGAATCCCCCGGATTTTTATCCGGATGATACTTCAATGCTTGTTGGCGGTAAGCCTTTTTGATCTCTTCCGCTGAAGCAGATTTACTGATCTCCAGAATTTCGTAATAGTCTCTCTTCGTTGTCATTCAGTTTGTTCAATGATGCTAGATCCTAGATGCTAGATGCTAGATGCTGGATATTACTTTCCTAATTCCTCATTCCTCATTCCTAATTCCCAACCACCACCTTGGCATACCTGATTACTTTTCCTCCCAGCAGATAACCCTTTTCAATTTCGTCAACCACTTTCCCTTTTAAATCGGGTGATGGTGCCGGGATATTGGTTATCGCTTCATGAAAATCGGTATCAAATGGTTCTCCAACGGTCTTCATCTGCTCCAGCCCTTTCTGGGTCATGATGTTCAGAAATTTATTGTAGATTAGAACGACCCCCTCTTCTATAGCAGAATCTGAATTACTTTTCTCAGCAAACGCTCTGATAGCTCGCTCAAAATCATCCAGAACGGGAAGCAGGTCGGTAATGACTTCGGCCGAGGCTGTTTTACTCAGGTCAATCCGTTCTTTGATGGTCCTCTTCCGGTAATTGTCAAATTCGGAATAGAGGCGCAGAAACCGGTCATTTAGCTCCGCGATTTTATCATCCTGACCATAAAGGTCATCCGCGACTTCAATTTCTTCACTTTCCGCAGTTGTATCAGCTGGCGTATTTTCTTCGTGATTCAGCTCGTTGTGGATATCCTCACTATCTTCTCTTTTCTTAGTTTTTTTCTGCATAAAATCATTAAGCTAGATTGGTCTTTTCACGTGTGTGAGGGCAGTTACAAAAAATTTGCCATATGGGGATTTCCGACAAATTGTCAGCCATTGATACGCCGAATGTCCGCTCCCAGGGCATTTAACCTGACATCGATACGCTCATAGCCGCGGTCGATCTGTTCAATATTGTCGATCACACTGGTTCCTTTTGCTGACATGGCTGCGATTAAAAGTGCAACTCCTGCCCGGATATCCGGGGATGACATACGAATACCGCGAAGAGTGTATTCATGGTTAAGGCCGATGACAGTTGCCCGGTGAGGGTCACACAGGATGATCTTTGCTCCCATGTCGATCAGTTTGTCAACGAAAAACAGGCGGCTTTCAAACATCTTTTGATGGATGAGAACACTGCCCCTGGCTTGAGTAGCAACTACGAGGACGATACTGATCAGGTCTGGCGTGAAACCAGGCCATGGTGCATCTGCAATCGTCATGATTGAACCATCCATGAAGGTTTCGACCTCATAATGATCCTGGGCCGGAATGAACAGGTCATCTCCTCTTGGAATCAATGTGATCCCAAGTTTCCTGAAAACATCAGGGATGAGACCCAGATGCTCGTAATTGACGTTCCGGATGGTGATCTCCGAGCCAGTCATGGCTGCAAGACCAATAAAACTACCCACCTCAATCATATCCGAAAGCAGTGTGTGTTCACATCCGTGAAGTTCGTTCACTCCTTTAATAATCAGCATGTTAGATCCGACGCCTGAGATTTTCGCACCCATTTTGTTTAGCATCTTGCACAACTGAACAAGATATGGCTCGCAGGCTGCATTGAAGATGGTGGTTGTTCCCTGGGCCATCACGGCTGCCATCAGGATGTTGGCAGTCCCGGTAACCGAAGCTTCATCCAGTAATATATAACAGCCTTGAAGTTTGGGGGCTGTGAAAGCAAAATACTGGTGATCTGAATCATAGGTGAAGGTTGCTCCTAACTTTTGCAACCCGATAAAATGGGTGTCAAGCCTGCGACGGCCAATTTTATCTCCTCCGGGGAGATGAACAAACCCTTTCCCATACCTTCCCAGGAGTGGTCCAAGGATCATAATGGAGCCACGCATGGAGCCAACTTTCAATCTGAAATCATCAGTATGAAGGTAGTCGAATCCAACCTCGCGGGCTTGAAACGTAAAGGTAGACGGTCCATCTTGCGTGATTTCAACCCCCAGATCTTTCAACAGATCAATCAGTCGAACAACATCATGAATGACGGGAATGTTGTAGAGGGTTACCTTTTCGCTGGTCAGGAGGGTGGCACAGATAACCTGGAGGGCTTCGTTTTTAGCTCCCTGAGGGACAATCTCTCCGGATAGTCTCTTTCCTCCGGTGATCTCAAAAGAGCTCACTGTGGTTTTCGGCGACCCCTGTAGTTCTGGTTCGTATTCTCTTTTGGACGGAAAGGACGGCGCTTCTTATTCTGAGCAAGAATGTCGCTGGTTGCCGATAATCGTGTGTTTTCCTTCAATTTCAGGGATCCGTTTGAAAGGATGCCCAACTGCTCTTCAATCAGCTCATCCGTAACCGAATCGCGGTTCCAGTTGAGGTATGATTTCTTCATGTGATTGGCAATTACTTTTGCCAGAGCGTCTTTCTCAGGACCCTCTTCGTAGGCCGAGGCTTTTTCGATCATCAGCGTGATATTCTTTCCGTAGTGCCTGAATTTAATTTCGGTGTTGCCACAGGAGAGAGGTTCGGGTTTTGTCCACAGAACCTGGGGTGGGGGGGCCGGGTAAGGGCTGTCTACATCCAGTTTGAAATCGGCGATAATGAAGAGATGATCCCAGAGTTTGTGCTTGTAGTCACCCGATTCCTTTACCTGCGGATGCATCTGGGCCATCACATTAACAATGAAATGGGCTGCTTTTGTGCGTTTTTCACGGTCTTCGATAGTGGTGATGTACTCAATCATCTGCTGGATGTTCCTTCCATACTCGGCAATCGCCATCGGACCACGTGATGTGTTGTATTCCATGTACTAGAAATTTTCTGCAAAGATATAACAATTCCAACTGTTAATCGGTGGCGGTATGAAAAGAACTGTGTTTGTTTTCATGGAGTTAGGATTTACTGGGATCTATAAGATCAGAATAGATCATCCCGACAAAATTATGCGAAAAACTACATGTATTTTAGCAATGGCAATCGGCGTTTTGATGCAGCCTTATGGGTTGGTTATGGAACCAATATGATACCAGTTGCAAACGGAAAGGATACACTAATAAATTACTGATACGTGGCTGTGGCAGAAGAAACGTGGCAAGTGGGGGGTCTGCCATTTCCATGAATCAGCTGTTTCTGTTGCCGAGTAGATTGCTGGATAAAATGGCTTCAGGCCAGGCTTAATTTGGCAAATTTAAGCAGGAGCTGCTTCTGACCGATTCCCTGGAAAAAAACGGTGGCTTTCTTATTGGGACCTTCACCATCAACCTGCACCACTTTGCCCTTTCCAAACCGTTCATGGATCACTTCAATGCCAGGGACGATAGACTCGACGGAGGCTGCGTTGAAGTCATCCGGAATGTCTGAAGTACTCGCTTTCTTCAGGTTTTTGTACCCCGGTATGATTTTTTGAGGAGGTTTCAATCCGGGCATGGTGGCAGAGAAGTTATCTTTTGTGCTGAATCCGACTGAACGTACTGAAGCCTTCCTGGGAAAATCAATCTGATCGGGAGGAATTTCGGAGATGAACCGGCTCGGTTCACAACTGGTGAGATTCCCCCAGCGGTAACGATTCTCAGCATAACTGATGGTAACGCATTTCTGGGCCCGGGTAAGTGCAACATAAAAGAGCCTACGCTCCTCTTCCAGATCCGAACGTGAGTTAAGACTCATGATTGACGGGAAGAGATTCTCTTCCAACCCTACCAGGTAGACATGAGGGAACTCAAGTCCTTTGGCAGCGTGTATGGTCATCAGCAATACCTTATCTTTGCTTTCGTCATTGCTGTAGTCGGCATCGGTGAGCAAGGCTACATCCTGCATGAACTCATCCAGGGTACGGAGGGAGGTGTCTATCTCACCGGTCTCCTGGTTAGGTACCCTTTCCGATTCGGCAAACTCTTTGACTGCATTGAGCAGTTCTTCCATGTTCTCGTATTGGCTGACACCTTCGGGCGTCTTGTCTTCATAAAGCTGTTTCAACAGGCCACTCGAAGCAGCAATGTGCTTGCCCAGGTCATAGGCATTTCGTGTTTTGAGCATTGCCCCAAAACTACGGATCATGGTGAGGAAACCCAGGATCTTTTGCATGGTTGCTGAAGGGAGAGAGAGATGGTGGGTGTGCGGCTCCCCGATCACATCATAGATGGACGAGCCACTGTCATCAGCAGCCACAATGAGCTTTTCAATCGTGGTTTTCCCGATTCCCCGGGCCGGATTGTTGATGACCCGGATCAGTGCCTCTTCGTCTTTCGGGTTGACGGCAAGTCTGAAATAGGCGAGCATGTCCTTGATCTCCTTACGCTGGTAAAAGGATATCCCTCCATAGATCCTGCAGGGAATATTGAGCTTGCGGAGAGCCTCTTCATGGGATCGCGATTGTGCGTTTGTACGGTAAAGAATGGCAAAGGCACTGTTTGCCAGTTGATTATTCATCTTCTGCTCAAAAATCGATTGCGCTACCAGGTTTCCCTCTTCGGTGTCGGTAGATGCCCGGAGGAGCCGGATCAATCCACCTTCCTCATTCTCAGTCCAGATTTTCTTGAAAATTTGTTGTTTGTTCTTTTCTATAACCTTGTTCGCAGCATTTACAATCGTCTTTGTTGAACGGTAATTTTGTTCAAGCTTGAAAGTCTGGAGATCGGGATAATCATTCCTGAAATTCAGGATATTCTGGATGTTTGCCCCCCGGAAGCCATAGATGCTCTGGGCGTCATCACCCACAACACAGATATTTTCATTGTTGGCAGCCAGCTTCTTGATGATCAGATATTGAGCGTAGTTGGTGTCCTGGTACTCATCCACCAAAATGTATTGAAACTTCTGCTGATACTTGTAAAGGACATCAGGAAAATCACGCAGCAGGATATTCATATTGAAAAGCAGGTCGTCAAAATCCATGGCCGCGGCCCGCTTTAGCCGGTTTTGATACTGCGTATAGATCTTGCCTGTTAGTGGTTTCCCCGATGATGAGTCATACTCCTGAATCTCCGGATTGATGTTGTACTCTTCGGCGGAGAGGAGGGAGGTCTTGGCAGATGATATCCGGTGCAGGATATAGCCGTGCTGGTATACCTTGTCGTCGAGGTTGTTCTCCTTGATCAGATTCCGTATTACCCGTTTTGAGTCGTCAGTGTCATAAATTGTATAGTTTGGCGGATAGCCCAACAGAAGCCCTTCCATGCGTAATACCCGTGCAAAAATCGAGTGAAATGTCCCCATCCACACACTGTGTGCCTCTGTTCCTCCCACGAGCGAAACAATCCTCTCCTTCATCTCCCGGGCAGCTTTATTGGTAAATGTGAGAGCCAGGATATGGAAAGGGTCTACCCCCTGTTCAAGCAGCCAGGCAACCCGGTAAGTCAATACCCTTGTTTTTCCAGAACCTGCACCCGCAATGACCATAACAGGCCCGTCGGTTGCCACAACAGCGGCTTTCTGCTCTTCATTCAGGTTATTGAGAATCGATTGTAACATGGGAATGGTTGGGAGCGCAAAAATACGAGTTCTCAGCTGTTTTTTGTCATAAAAGTCACAGATACGGGCATTCTGTATACGGCTGTGGGCATATCATCTACACTTACTTAGGAAATATCAATCTAAATATCTGAAAACCAGTTAGTAATGATTAATGTGGCCTGGGTTACGATTACGAAGATTTTATTAACAGATACCGGCGTAACATCGTCGGATACTTATTTCTACTTTTTATAAGGCGTTGATCGACAGATATTTGTATCATGATTTTGCAACAAACACCAATATCAAATGCCATGAAAACAACACTTACAACCCTGGGAATTACACTTGCCGTAATTCTGATTACATTTACCGGATGCAAAAAGGATCTGGAAGTTATGGAACCTTCTCCTTCTCCTGCCATGACAAATGGAATGGCAGACATTAAAGTCAACGCAGATTTTGAATGGAACACCATGAAAGACCTGCAGCTTGACATCATCAGTAATGCCACAGCCGTTTTATATGTTAAATCCAAAACGGGAGTGGTGTACCACAAAGCCATGACGAATAATGGCAGCACGTACCAGACAACCATCACGGTTCCAACGTATGAAAAGGAACTCGAGGTTGTATTAGCCGGACAATCAAGATTAATTCCTATAACAAATGACAGGATTTCAGTATCCTTTCAATAATATTCATAGTTTTAACCATTAAATTGAAAGTGATGAAAACGAATTTAAAAGGATTAGGGACAGCACTTATGTTTTCAATCCTGTCGATGGTCTTCTCTATTACCAGTCAGGCACAGAATCCATGTGATGTAACCAAAACAAATGGCGGGGGCTTTACGACTACCATCCAATCGGTTGTTTGTAATCCGGGAGCCAGTACCTATACCATTATAATGCGCGTAGAGCATGATGGGTGTCCTGGTCCCATCTGCAATGAACTTTCACACTATTCGATCGAAGCTGATCCAGGGACCTATTCCAATGTCAGTGTTTCAGTTATTTCAGGAGGTATGACATATTCCAACATTGATCTTGGACCAAACCTCGGTAGCGATCCCTTCGACGGGTTTAAAGTGGATGGGACCAACGGTATTGGTGATGGGATGGCTGGAGTGTTCACTGTAACCTACACGCTTACCTATCTTCAGGATCAGCAAACATCTGCCAAAGCTGGGAATGCACCACAGTTAGCCAGTTTTTCCGTATCAGACTTTGAATCTGTAATGACTTGCAACGGAACCGGCTGCGCCGCCATTGTTGGTCCAACAGCGGTTGATGACAATGCTACAACGCAGCAGGGCGTACCCGTTAATATTCCTGAATTAAGCAACGATATCCAGGGAACCGGTGCATTGGATCCCACCTCAGTGACCTTTATCCCGGGAACGGCCCCTAATCCAGCCACGGTGGGTACGTTTACCGTGAATGGAATCACCGGTCTCGTTACCTTTACTCCGGTACCCTCCTTTATTGGGACCACTACCATTGATTACCAGGTTTGTGATGTCAATAGTTTGTGCGACATTGCAACAATTACTGTGATCATAACTGCTACGGGTGACTGCGACAGTGATGGTGTGCCTGATGGAGACGACGACTACGAGTGTGATCCTCTTCGTGCTTTTGACAACTATTTCCCGGCTAACGGGTATGGAACTCTTGCTTATGAAGACCTGTGGCCCGGACAAGGTGATTATGATTTCAATGATCTGGTGGTTGATTACCGGTTCAAAATGGTAACCAATGCCTCAAACCACCTGGTTGAGGTCTATGCCACCTTTGTTGTGAAGGCATTTGGCGCCTCCTACCACAATGGTTTTGGTTTCCAACTGGCGAATGCAAACATTAACCCATCGCACCTGGAAGTATCCGGTTATGAGATCACCCAGGGAATTGTTAACCTTGGTGCTAATGGTCTTGAAAATGGTCAGTCAAAACCAACAGTTATAGTTTTTGACGACTACTTTGATCTAATGCAGTATCCGGGTTCTGGGATTGGTATCAATACAACTCCGGGCTCTTCCTATGTATCACCCTATACCATTAATGTATATATGGAGGTCACAGGTGGAACCTATACCCTTACGCAGCTTGATATTCAACACTTCAATCCTTTCCTGATCGTTAAACAGGACCGAAGCCATGAGATCCACTTACCTGATTATACTCCAACCGATTTGATGAATACAGCGCTTTTGGGTACGGATGCAGACGATAGCAATCCAGCAACCGGGAAGTACTATAAAAATACAGATAATCTTCCCTGGGGCATTCACATTTATGAAAGCTTTGATTACCCAAAAGAACAGGTTGATGTTGTTAATGCATACTACCATTTTGTGGAGTGGGCAACTTCAGGCGGAACCTCTTACCCCGACTGGTACAAGAATCTTCCGGGATACAGGAATAACTCAAATATTTACTAATCAGCGATTACAACTAACAGGAAGTTTTCATGGCCTGTTGGGAGGTTGTCTCAAAACATTGAGACAACCTCCTTTTTCTTGGGTCAGTCAATAATATTTCTTCCGGATGTTTTTGGAGAGAGAAAATCGTAGAGGAACCTGCACTCTGTTGGAATTGGTTGTCCGTTCCTGTAGCTTGGCATCATGATGAGTTTTGAGAGGGCATCAGCAATCTGTTTGTCAGGTTTATCCGCCCCTCTCATATAAACTTTGCAGCAAACCGGTGAGCCGTTTCGGTCAATGATCATCCGTGCCAGGATGGCGCCTGGAGACATTTCATTGACATACCCTTCAATTGACTTTCTGTTGTAACTCAGGGTGTCATTCCCGCAGTGGTACTCAGGAATCGGGTTTATTCCGGATTTGGCATACACGAGATGATTGACACTGTCGGCGATAGTGAAATAAATTTGACAATCGAGAAGGTCAGACGGGTTAATTGTGTTAGGGAGATAGTGAGTCGGGATCAGGTCGCCGAAAGTGGTTTTCTGAGAGAACAAATCTCCGTTCCAAAAGGTCAGTGAGATGAGGCTGACCAGCGCTATTTTTAATACGATATTGAGAGTTTTATTCATTGCAGACAGTTCGGTAAAAGTATTTATTATTGGGAAATAAATCGCTATTTTTACCGGAAAATGCCTTTATGAACATCTCCCTCTTTCAACTTACCAACCTCATTCTTATAACTTTTCTGGTTTTTTTGGTGATACGGTTCTTATGGATGGTCCTATTTCACTCCGCAAATCAGCCTGTAGCCTGGAAAGAGGCCTGGAGTAAAAAGCAACTTCCGGGAATGCTTGTCAGGAAGGAGAGGTTTTATCACGACAAGGTTCGCTTTTTTACCTGGTGGCTACAGGCAGAGCGACTTAAACGTGAAAATATATCCGGTGCATACGCTGAACTGGGCGTATACAAAGGCGATAGTGCCAGGCTTATCCACTTAATGGATCCAACCAGGAAATTTTATCTCTTTGATACCTTTGAAGGATTCCCTGAGGAGGACCTTTATGGGGAGACTGGGAAGGCTTCAACCTATACGGCACAGAGTTTTGCCAATACATCTATCTCACAGGTTGTGAAGCGAATTAAAGGAAATCATCTTATTGAGATTGTCCCCGGCTATTTTCCGGATTCGGCACAAGGGATGACAAATGAGGTGTTTGCTTTGGTCAATATCGATGCTGACCTGTATAAGCCAACCAAAGCGGGACTGGAGTTTTTTTATCCCAGAATGAGCAGGGGAGGTGTTATACTGGTTCATGATTATAATCCGAAATGGCCTGGGGTGATTCGTGCTACCGACGAATTTTTACTTGCAGTTACAGAAACTCCCATCCTGATTCCCGATCGTGACGGAACGCTGATAATTGTAAAGAGCGTGTAACATGAGATGGTGAAATGGGGAGATATGAAATACGAAATACGAAATAAACTCTTCCGTCTCTCATCACCTCATCACCTCATGACCCCATCACCTCATGACTTCTTGACCTCTTCTAAAAAATATAATCTTTTTCCTTGTAGGATTAAAAAAATATTGTACTTTTGCACCCTCAAAAATCGGCAACGGTTTTTGTTTGGATGACAAGCTGAAATAGCTAGGGAACCTGACAACGCGAGACGACTATAGGTTTTCAACCGGCTTCAAATGCGGAAGCCGGAACAAGTCTCTGCCTCTTATCACCTTCCTTTCTATATTCCCGCAACGATTCCAGGTTTAAAACTGCTCAGGTTCTTTAAATTATTATCAACTCGTGTTACTGAAATTGAAATAATTTATACCTTTGCACTCCCGTTTTGGGGATTTTGACCACTAAAATAGTTTAAATCGACTGATATGCCTACGATTTCGCAACTGGTTCGAAAAGGAAGAAAAAAATTAACAGACAAGAGCAAAGCTCCTGCCCTGGATTCATGTCCACAGCGCAGAGGTGTTTGTGTGAGGGTATACACAACAACCCCTAAGAAGCCGAATTCGGCGATGCGCAAGGTTGCCAGGGTTCGTCTGACCAATGGGAAAGAGGTAAACGCCTATATTCCCGGAGAGGGCCATAATCTTCAAGAGCACTCGATTGTTATGATCCGTGGCGGTCGTGTCAAAGACTTGCCAGGTGTTCGTTACCACATCATCAGAGGTGCTCTTGATACTTCCGGTGTTGAAGGGCGAAAACAACGCCGGTCAAAATACGGAGCCAAACGTCCAAAAGATAAAAAATAATGTTGTAAGGGCGACCCATGGGTCGCCCATACAACAAAAAGCGACTCATGGGTCGCCAAGTATATATAAGGTATAGAATATGAGAAAATCAAAACCAAAGAAGCGGCCGCTGATCCCTGATCCCAGATTTAAAGATACACTTGTCACAAAATTTGTGAACAACATCATGCTTCAGGGAAAGAAGAATATTGCCTATACAATATTTTACGAGGCTATTGATATCGTGAGCGAAAAGACAGGTGAAGATGGCCTGGACGTGTTCAAGAAAGCACTGGCGAACGTAACTCCAGCAGTAGAAGTCAGGAGTCGCCGGATTGGAGGAGCCACATTCCAAATCCCTTCTGAGATTCGTCCGAGTCGTAAGATGTCAATCGGCATGAAAGCCCTGGTGAATTACTCCCGGAAACGTCATGAAAAGACGATGGGACAAAAGCTGGCAGCGGAAATTGTGGCAGCTTATAAGGAAGAGGGAACCGCGTTTAAACGGAAAGAAGATACTCACCGTATGGCTGAAGCCAACAAGGCTTTCTCCCATTTTAGATTTTAATACCAAATGCCCGGTAAAATAGAAAATATACGCAATATTGGCATCATGGCCCATATCGACGCGGGGAAAACCACGACGACTGAGCGTATATTGTATTATACCGGAATCAACTATAAGCTTGGAGAGGTTCATGATGGTACAGCCACCATGGATTGGATGATACAGGAACAGGAACGTGGCATTACCATCACCTCTGCAGCTACTACAGTTTATTGGGATTACAATGACGAAAAATACAGGATCAACATTATTGATACCCCAGGGCATGTGGACTTTACCGTTGAGGTAGAGCGATCCCTCCGTGTCCTGGACGGAGCCATTGCAATATTCTGTGCTGTAGGTGGTGTTGAACCTCAATCAGAAACCGTCTGGAAACAGGCCGACCGTTACCATGTTCCACGTATCTGTTACGTCAACAAAATGGATCGTGTTGGAGCCGATTTTTTCCAGGTAGTTGACCAGATCCAGGAGAAACTGGGAGCCAAACCGGTTCCAATCCAAATTCCAATCGGGGAAGAGGAGGACTTTTCTGGCATCATTGATTTGATCAGTGGAAAAGCATTTTCCTGGGATGAAGAGTCGTTTGGTATGTTCTTCAACGAGATTCCGGTTCCTGAAAATATGACCGACCTGGTGCAGGAATACCGTTCACGCCTCATTGAAGGAACTGCCGAAGAGAGTGATGAGATGCTGAGCAGGTTTATCAATGACCCCAACAGTATTACAGAAGAAGATATCATTGTGAACCTTAGGAAAGCAACCATCGAAAACCGGATTACACCTGTACTTTGCGGTGCCTCTTTTAAGAATAAAGGTGTTCAGCTTCTGATCAACAATATTGTTCGCTTCCTTCCATCTCCCTATGATGTGCCTGCTGTTAAAGGGATCAACACGTTTACAGGCAATGAAGAAGAGCGCCACCCTGATCCAACCGAACCGTTTACTGCCCTGGCATTCAAAATTGCTACAGACCCATTCGTTGGAAGGATTACTTTCTTCCGGGTTTATTCCGGTAAATTGGAAGCAGGACAACAGGTACTAAACTCAAGTACAGGTAAGAAAGACCGCGTTATGCGCCTGATCCTGATGCATGCAAACAAGCAAAACCCGATCAAGCTGATTGAAGCAGGAGAGATCGGAGTGGCTGTTGGATTGAAAGATGTACGTACCGGAGATACCATCTGCGATGTTAAACATCCTTTGGTGTTGGAAACCATGGCTTTCCCCGAGCCGGTCATCAATATGGCAGTTGAACCAAAAACACAGGAAGATGTAGATAAACTCAGCATGGCATTTGCAAAGATGGCTGAAGAAGATCCTACATTTAAACTTCGTGTGGATGATGAGACCGGACAAACCTTGATCAGTGGAATGGGAGAACTCCATCTCGATATCATCTGCGACAGACTGAAACGGGAGTTCAATATCGATTGCAATAGAGGGACTCCGCAGGTTGCTTACAAAGAGGCAATCCTGAGTACGGTCGAACACCGTGAAGTATACAAGAAACAAAGTGGTGGCAGAGGCCGGTTTGCTGATTTGGTAATTGAGATCTCTCCTGCTGCCCAGGAAACCAAGGGATTGCATTTTGTGAACGAAATCAAAGGAGGCGCTATCCCAAAAGAGTTTATTCCGGCTATTGAGAAGGGCCTGAAATCGGCTATGATGAATGGTCCGCTGGTTGGATTCCCGATGGAGAGTGTCAATGTACGTCTGATTGACGGTTCTTACCACTCCGTTGATTCAGATGCCCTCTCATTTGAGGTGGCGGCCAGCATGGCGTTCCGTGCCGCAAGTAAAAAAGCTAAAATTGTTCTGCTTGAGCCAATTATGCGTTTTGAAGTGATCACGCCAAGCGAATACGTTGGAGAAGTGACCAGCGATTTAACCAAGCGCAGGGGCCACGTAGAAGAGATAGGATCCAGGTTAGGCAATCAGGTGATTCATGGGAAGGTACCTTTAGCCGAGATGTTTGGCTATGTAACCACCCTCCGTAGCCTGACTTCAGGGCGAGCAACCTCTATGCTTGAGTTTTCACATTACCAGGGAACCCCGAAGGAGATCATGGACGAAGTACTTTTTAAAATAAGAGGATATATCCCAATCTATAATTAACCATAACCGTAAAGGTGGGACGTGTCCCGCCAACACATACATAAAATAAACAACGTGAGCCAGAGAATCAGAATTAAGTTGAAGTCTTACGATTATAGCCTGGTAGACAAATCAGCCGAAAAGATTGTCAAGACAGTTAAAGCAACAGGTGCTGTGGTAAGTGGACCAATACCGTTACCAACCGACAAAAAGATCTTTACTGTTTTACGTTCGACATTTGTCAACAAAAAATCCCGGGAACAGTTCCAGTTATGCTCCTATAAGAGATTACTGGATATTTACAGTACGACTTCCAAGACAATTGACGCCCTGATGAAGCTAGAATTACCCAGTGGCGTTGAAGTGGAAATCAAGGTGTGATCGTAAACTAATTAGAAAATCGAAGAAAAATGTCTGGATTAATTGGGAAAAAAATCGGAATGACCAGTGTATATGACGCCGCCGGAAAAAATATTCCGTGCACGGTGATCGAGGCTGGTCCATGTGTTGTCACACAGGTCCGCACCAAGGAAAATGATGGATACGAAGCCATCCAGTTGGCTTTTGAAGATAAGAAAGAGAAGCACACCACCAAAGCGTTGAAAGGCCACTTCAGCAAAGCCGGGATCACTCCTAAGAAGATTGTAACCGAGTTTTCACGTTTCGAAGCTGGCCACCAGAAGACATTTGGAGATGTGGTTAGGGTCGATATCTTTGAAGAGGGAGAATACATTGATGTGGTGGGCATCTCCAAAGGGAAGGGATTCCAGGGAGTTGTAAAGCGTCATAATTTTGCCGGTGTTGGGCAGGCAACTCACGGCCAGCATAACCGCCTCAGGGCCCCTGGCTCTGTTGGAGCATCTTCGTGGCCTTCACGCGTGTTCAAAGGAATCAGAATGGCTGGAAGAATGGGTGGCAACCGCGTAAAAGTGATAAACCTTCAGATTGTAAAGATTATTACTGAAAAGAATCTGGTGCTGGTCAAAGGAGCAGTACCTGGATCTAACGGATCATATGTAATTATTGAGAGATGGAAGTAGAAGTATATAACGTAAAGGGTGCAAAGACCGATCGTAAGGTAAATCTGAACGATGCCGTTTTTGGTATCGAGCCAAACGACCATGCAATTTACCTTGATGTGAAGCAATTCATGGCGAATCGCCGGCAAGGCACGCATGCAACATTGGAGGTTTCTATGATTTCTGGGAGTACCCGGAAACTGCACCGTCAGAAAGGAACCGGAGGATCCCGCAAAGGAAGTATCAAGAGTCCGCTTTTCCGTGGTGGTGCCCGTGTGTTTGGACCACAACCAAGAGACTATAACTTCAAGCTTAACAAGAAGCTGAAGAAACTGGCCCGGATGTCGGCATTGAGCTACAAGGTGAAAGAAAACGGATTTACAGTGATCGAGGACTTTACATTTGAAGCCCCAAAAACGAAGAATGTGATCGATATGATCAAAAACTTCAAGGCTGAAGACAACAGGATCCTTTTGGTTACCAGTGGAACAGATGCCAATATCGTTCTTTCTGCCAGGAATCTGGAAAAGGTGAAGGTAATCAATGCTTCTGATCTCAATACCTACGAGATTCTGAACGCCAACCGAATGCTGGTAACAGAGAGTTCCCTCAAAGAGATTGAAAATATAACCCAGAATTAATCAGTTAATTCGAGAGCAATGAGTATTATAATTAAACCGATCATTACCGAGAAGATGACCCAGATGGGCGAACAGCTGAACCGTTACGGTTTTGTTGTTGACCGCCGGGCCAACAAGCTCCAGATCAAACAAGCGATCAAGGAGTTGTATGACGTGGATGTCCTCGAGGTCAATACTATGATCTATTCCGGTAAGAACAAATCCCGATTTACCAAAGGCGGAGTAATTAAGGGCAGGACAAATACATTTAAGAAAGCCATCATTACATTGGCTAAAGGTGAAACGATTGACTTTTACAGCAATATTTAATTAAAATGGCGCTAAAGAAATACAAACCGACAACACCCGGACAGAGATTTAAGGTTATCAGTGCGTTTGACGAAATTACTTCATCAACACCTGAAAAGAGCTTGATAACTACACAGAAGAGATCCGGTGGACGAAATAACGAAGGAAAAATGACCATGCGCTACATGGGTGGTGGTCATAAACAACGGTATCGTCTGATTGATTTTAAACGGGATAAAGATGATATTCCCGGAATCGTGAATACGATTGAATACGATCCGAACCGTACGGCCAGGATTGCGTTGATCGTTTACAAAGATGGAGAGAAAAGGTATATCATCGCTCCTCACGGACTGAAGGTTGGCCAGACGATCCTCTCAGGGAAAGGCGTACCTCCCGAAATTGGAAACACGCTGTTCCTTAGCGAAATTCCGTTTGGTACTGTGATTCACAACGTGGAGTTACGACCCGGACAGGGAGCCAAAATGGTTAGAAGTGCCGGTAACTCAGCCCAATTGATGTCGAGAGATGGTAAGTTCGCTATCCTCCGGATGCCATCAGGAGAAACACGGATGATCCTCCAGGCTTGCAAAGCTACCATCGGGATTGTCTCAAACCCTGACCATAGCCTCGAGTCTTCGGGAAAAGCCGGACGCAGCCGCTGGAAAGGCAGAAGGCCCCGCACACGTGGCGTTGCCATGAACCCGGTCGATCACCCCATGGGTGGTGGCGAAGGAAGGGCTTCCGGTGGACACCCGCGTTCCCGCAATGGAATGCCTGCAAAGGGATTCAAGACTCGCTCCCGGAAAAAGGCCAGTAATAAATATATCGTTGAAAAGAGAAAAAAATAATATACAATAGTTGAATTATGAGCCGATCACTGAAAAAGGGTCCGTATATCAATTACAAACTGGAGAAAAAGGTTTTGGAAACTGTCGAGTCGAAGAAAAAGACCGCCATCAAAACCTGGTCAAGGAGTTCCATGATCTCTCCTGATTTTGTTGGCCAGACCATCGCCGTTCACAACGGAAATAAATTCATTCCTGTCTACATCACAGAGAACATGGTAGGCCATAAACTTGGCGAATTCGCACCTACACGTATCTTTCGGGGTCATGCCGGGAATAAGGATAAAGGTAAAAAGTAACGACATAATCGAAGAGCAATGGGAGTTAAAAGTCGTACACGAGCTGAGAAGCGGAAAGAGATAAAGAAGAGCATGGCAATTGCCAGCTTGAATAATGTCCCCACTTCTCCACGAAAAATGAGATTAGTTGCTGATCTGGTCCGCGGAAAACGGGTAGAACTGGCACTAAATATTCTGAAAACAAACCCTAAGCACCCGGCCATCCGTTTGCATAAATTGCTTTTGTCGGCAATTGCAAACTGGCAGGGCAAAAACGAAGGGCTTCGGATCGAAGAGAGTGATCTTTTTGTGAAAGAGATTCAGGTTGATGGTGGACGAATCCTGAAACGGATACAGCCTGCACCTCAGGGACGGGCGCACCGGATCAGAAAACGCTCAAACCATGTAACGATCATCGTTGATAGCTTTAACAAGCCTGAACCGCGAACAAGCGAATCGATGGCAGAGGTTCAAGCCGAGGTGAAGGTGGCAACGGAAAAGAAAGCGCCGAAAGCAACAACTAAAGCAGCTCCGAAAACCAAGGCTCCAAAAGCTTCTGCAAAGACGAAAGCGGCTCCCAAAGTAAAATCTGCTGCTGCACCGAAAAAAGGAACTAACTTAAAATCAAATAATAAAAAAGGATAATGGGACAGAAGACGAACCCGATAGCTAACAGGTTAGGAATCATCCGTGGTTGGGATTCAAACTGGTATGGCGGAAAGAACTTTGCACCCAAGCTCATTGAGGATGAGAAGATCCGTAAGTATTTGAATGCCCGTTTATCCAAAGCTGGTATTTCTAAAATCGTGATCGAACGGACCCTTAAACTGGTTACCGTTACCATCCATACTGCCCGCCCCGGTATCATTATCGGAAAAGGCGGACAGGAGGTCGATAAACTGAAAGAAGAGCTGAAGAAGGTAACCAGTAAAGAGATCCAGATTAATATCGCCGAAATCAAACGGCCCGAACTTGACGCTGTGATCGTAGCCAATACTGTTGCCAGCCAGATCGAAGGTCGTATCTCATACCGCAGGGCTATCAAAACATCAATCGCTTCTGCCATGAGAATTGGAGCAGAAGGGATTAAGATAGGGATTTCTGGCAGACTTGGTGGTGCTGAAATGGCGCGCCGGGAACAGTATAAAGAGGGCAGAATCCCACTTCATACGTTCCGTGCTGATATCGATTATGCAACCTGCGAAGCACATACTACATACGGCCGGATTGGCGTGAAGGTATGGATTTGCAAAGGGGAAATTTACGGCCGGCCCGACCTGGTTCCAAGTACGACCAGTCAGAAAGGAAAACCAATGGGCGGTCCGCAGCGCCCCAGAGGAGATCGCGACAGAGGTCCAAGATCCCCGAAGCCAAGGTCCAGAAAATAATGTAGCACCATAGTAATACAAACAGATAATGTTACAGCCAAAGAAGACAAAATACAGGAAGCAACAGAAGGGGAAAATGAAGGGGAATGCCGGACGCGGACATGAGTTGGCGTTTGGTTCCTTCGGGATTAAAACACTGGAACAGGCCTGGATTACAGGTCGTCAGATAGAAGCTGCACGTCAGGCAATTACACGTCATATGAAAAGGGAAGGACAGATTTGGATTCGTATTTTCCCGGATAAGCCAGTTACAAAGAAGCCTGCTGAGGTTCGTATGGGGAAAGGAAAGGGAGCTCCTGAATATTTCGTAGCCCGGATTACCCCAGGTCGCATCCTGTTTGAAGCAGAAGGTGTGCCTATCGAAGTTGCAAAAGAAGCATTGCGCCTTGGCGCTCAGAAACTGCCGGTAGCTACCAAATTTGTTGCGCGCAGAGATTACGTTGAAGAATAACAGAAATTATGGAACAGAAAGTAATCAGAGAAATGACCACAGGCGAGATCAATGAACGCCTGGATGAGGAGAAACGCCAGCTGGTTAAGCTGAGACTCAACCACGCAGTTTCGCCCCTTGAAAACCCGAATAAAATCAAAGCCTACAGAAAAACAATCGCCCGTCTTGAAACGGAATTGCGTTACAGAGCTTTGAAAGGTGAAAATATTAATCAGCAAGTAACCATCTGACAATCATGGAAACCAGACAATTAAGAAAAGAAAAAACCGGGGTTGTTATCAGCAATGGGATGGATAAATCCATTGTGGTTCAAGTCGAAAGAAAAGTAAAGCACCCGAAATACGGAAAGTTTATGAAAAAAACCTCCCGGTTTATGGCTCATGATGAGACCAATGAATGCCAGGAAGGAGATAAGGTTCGCATCGCTGAAACCAGGCCTCTTAGCAAGAACAAATGCTGGAGACTTGTAGAAATCATAGAAAAGGTTAAATAGTCATGATACAACAAGAATCAAGATTATCTGTAGCAGATAATAGCGGTGCCAAGGAGGTCCTGTGCATCAAGGTGCTTGGCGGTACCAGGAGACGGTATGCCTCAGTAGGCGATCGCATCATTGTAACTGTCAAACATGCAATCCCTTCCGGGAACATCAAGAAAGGTACAATTGCAACAGCAGTTGTAGTGAGAACGAAAAAAGAGATACGTCGGAATGATGGATCCTATATTCGTTTTGACGACAATGCTGTTGTACTCCTCAATGCTTCCGGAGAACTCATCGGAACCCGTATTTTTGGTCCTGTTGCCAGAGAGCTTAGAGAGAAGCAGTTTATGAAAATCGTTTCGTTGGCACCTGAGGTGCTTTAAAGAGAATAATATAATTCCCATGCAAAAGAAATTACATATCCGAAAAGGCGACACGGTGATGATCATTGCCGGCGATTCTAAAGGCCAACAGGGGAAAGTTCTGGTGGTGGAGAAAGCCAAAGAGAAGGCCATCGTGGAAGGGGTGAATCTGGTTTCAAAACATACCAAACCGAACGCTAAGAGTCCTCAAGGCGGGATCGTAAAGAAAGAAGCACCGGTTCACATCTCCAACCTGATGGTCATTGATGGAACCGGGAAACCATCCCGTATCACCAGAAAAGTTGACGCCAAGAGTGAAAAACTGGTTCGTTATTCAAAAAAATCAGGGGAGGTGATTAAATAATGGCTTACACAGCAAGAATAAAAGAGAAGTACTTGAAGGAGATCGTCCCTGCCTTAATGGAGGAGTACAAGTACAAAAACCATATGCAGGTTCCTCGGATCCTTAAAATCAGCCTGAATCAGGGGTTGGGTATTGCCATCACTGACCGGAAACATATTGATACCGGAATTAATGAGATGACAATGATTGCAGGCCAGAAAGCCGTTGCAACAAAATCCAAGAAGGATATCTCCAATTTTAAACTGCGTAAGGGTAATGCCATTGGCGTTAGAGTAACCCTGCGCGGAGAGAAAATGTATGAATTCCTCGATCGGCTCATCTCTGTTTCCCTGCCGCGCGTTAGAGATTTCCGCGGAATCAATGACAAAGGATTCGACGGCCGTGGAAATTATACGGTGGGTATAACAGAACAGATTATCTTTCCAGAGATCGATATCGACAAGGTTACCAGGATCAATGGAATGGATATCACCTTTGTGACTTCCGCTCCGAATGATCGTGAGGCATATTCCTTGTTAAAAGCGTTTGGATTACCATTTAAAAACAAATAAAGAGAATAAAGAGATGGCGAAAGAATCAATCAAAGCCAGAGAGCGCAAAAGAGAGAAATTAGTTGAGCTTTACGCTGAAAGACGGAAAGCCCTGAAAGAAGCCGGTGACTACATCGCCCTGCAGAAGCTCCCTAAGAACTCATCTCCGGTGAGACTTCACAACCGTTGCAAGTTAACCGGAAGACCCAAAGGATACATGAGACTGTTCGGCGTCTCGCGGATAAACTTCCGTGAAATGGCGGTGAAAGGACTAATCCCGGGCGTTAGAAAAGCTAGTTGGTAATAAACATACGTAGAACGTACTTACTAAGAACAACAGAAAAAAGAAACAATATGGTTACGGATCCCATTGCAGATTATTTAACCAGAGTCAGGAATGCCGTGATGGCAAACCATCGAGTGGTTGAGGTCCCGAAATCGAAGATCAAGGTAGAGATGACCAGAATCCTTTTAGAGAAAGGCTATATCACAAATTACAAAGTGGAAGATGCCCCGATCCCAGGAACGATCAAGATTGCGCTCAAGTACCACCCGGTAACAAAAATTTCAGCCATCAACTCACTCATCAGGATCAGCAAACCTGGCTTAAGGAAATATGTCGACGCAGACCACCTCCCAAAAGTCTTAAACGGTTTGGGCATTGCCATCCTCTCTACCTCACAAGGTATTATGACTGATAAAGAAGCCAAAGTCAAGAAGGTTGGCGGTGAGGTGTTATGTTACATCAGCTAAAGAAGGAGACAAACAGATGTCAAGAATAGGAAAACAACCGATTGAAGTCCCTGCAGGGGTACAGGTGACCATCTCAAACAAGAATCTGGTTACCGTGAAAGGGAATCTGGGAGAATTGAGTCAGCAGATCGACCCAAAGATTACAATAAAACTGGAAGGGAACCAGCTTTTAGTGCAACGAAGCTGCAACGAACAGGATGATCGTTCAAAACACGGGCTTTACCGTTCCTTACTTGCCAATATGGTTAAGGGAGTTTCGGAAGGTTTTACAACTGTTCAGGAATTGATTGGCGTTGGATATAAAGCAACTTCAGCCGGACAAACACTGGAACTTGCTCTTGGATACTCACACAATATCGTGATTGAGCTTCCAAAGGAGATCATCCTGGAAACTACAGCACAGAAAGGAAAGGCTAATACTATTATCCTGAAATCTTACAACAAGCAGCTGTTAGGACAGGTCGCATCAAAAATCAGGTCGCTTCGTCCGCCAGAGCCTTACAAAGGCAAAGGAATTCGGTTCTTAGGTGAAGAGATCAAGAAGAAAGCGGGTAAATCAGCAGCTTCGTAGGACAGTAATACATGGTAAGGACGACCTGGAAGGTCGCCCCAACAGAAATAATAAGAAGATGGCAATTAAAGACAAAAAAGAACAAAGACGTTCAAGGATCAAAATGAGGATCCGGAAGATCGTTAAGGGAACCGCTGAACGTCCCCGTTTGACGGTATTCAGAAGCAACAAGGAGATCTATGTGCAGTTGATTGACGATTTGACAGGAAAGACGCTGGCTGCAGCCTCTTCCCTCACCGAAGAGATCAACACGCAGAAGGTTACAAAGATGGAACAATCCAAACTGGTCGGGAAAGCAATCGCTGAAAAAGCCAGTCAGGCAGGCATCGAGTCTGTTGTTTTTGATAGGAACGGATATTTGTATCATGGTCGGGTAAAATCTCTGGCAGAAGGTGCCCGGGAAAGTGGCCTAAAATTCTAAATAGCTATGGCAAACGCTAATGTAAAAAGAGTAAAATCAAGCGAGATTGAGTTCAAAGATCGTCTGGTCAGCATCCAGCGGGTTACAAAAGTAACCAAAGGGGGACGAACATTTAGTTTTTCAGCTATCGTTGTGGTTGGAAATGAGAATGGTGTTGTCGGATTTGGGCTGGGGAAAGCAAAAGAGGTGACTGCAGCCATCGCTAAAGGAATCGATGATGCCAAGAAAAACCTGATTAAGGTGCCGATCCTCAAAGGAACGATTCCACATCAGCAGGAGGGTAAATACTCCGGAGCACTTGTTTTCCTGAAACCTGCGGCTCCTGGAACGGGAGTCATCGCAGGAGGCGCCATGCGTGCTGTTTTGGAAAGCGTTGGTGTAACTGATGTACTTGCAAAATCAAAAGGTTCATCCAACCCACACTCCGTCGTTAAAGCCACAATCAATGCCCTCGTCAAACTTCGCGATCCTTATACGATCGCCCAACTCAGGGGAATTGACATGGAACGGGTTTTCAACGGTTAATTGTAATATACTAATAAACGCATCAGATACGATGGCAAAAATTAAAATCACCCAGGTCCGCAGTAAAATAGGCAGACCCGAAAGGCAAAAGAAAACCCTTGAAGCCCTTGGACTGAGAAGGATCCGTCATACAGTAGAGCATGAAGCTACACCTCAGATTCTGGGTATGGTAGTCAAGGTTAGACATCTGGTCACGGTTGAAGAACTGGACTAATTACAACACATTGATCGTAACACCGTATAAAATATAAACAATGGATTTAAGCAATCTAAAACCGGCTGAAGGTTCAACAAAGAAACCCAAAAGAATTGGACGCGGACAGGGATCAGGCAGGGGAGGAACATCTACCCGTGGACATAAAGGGGCCAAATCCCGTTCAGGATATTCCCATAAGCCAGGGAATGAAGGTGGCCAGATGCCCCTTGTAAGGCGTGTTCCCAAGTTTGGATTTAAGAATATCAACAGGGTCGAATACAAAGGTATCAACATTGATGCTTTGCAATACCTGGCAGATAAGCTTAAGGTTAATGAAATCAATCTTGAAGTATTGATAAATAATGGTTACGCCTCCAAGAAAGACCGGATCAAAATCCTGGGAAGAGGAGAACTGAAAACCAAGCTCGACGTAACGGCTCACGCATTTTCCGCTACCGCGAAGAAGATTATTGAGGATAATGGAGGGAGTGCAAACACTATTTAATTTCTGTTGAATGAAAAAGCTGATACAAACCATTCGAAACATTTGGAAGATTGAAGACCTGAGAAAGAGGATTCTCTACACTCTTGGGATTCTGCTGATCTATCGTATGGGATCGTATGTGGTACTGCCTGGAGTGGATCCAAGTATGCTTGCCAACCTCCAGAACCAGAGTAGCTCCGGGTTATTAGGACTTTTGAATATGTTTTCGGGAGGTGCATTTGCCAATGCTTCAATCTTTGCACTCGGGATCATGCCCTATATCTCTGCATCTATCGTCATGCAGCTTCTCGGACTAGCCATTCCCTATTTCCAGAAACTCCAGAAAGAAGGTGAGAGTGGCAGGAAAAAGATCAACCAGATTACCCGGTACCTTACCGTGATAATCCTTATTTTCCAATCCCCTGCCTATATTGCAAACCTGGTATCCCAGATGCCGCCTGAAGGGATTATGCCTTTCAGTTCCGCTGTTACAACGCATTCTATCTTTTCGTTTTTCGGAATATCGTCTATCATCACACTTACCGCAGGATCCATGTTTATCATGTGGCTGGGAGAAAGAATTACAGACAAAGGGATCGGAAACGGAATCTCGTTGATCATTATGATCGGAATTATTGCACGGTTGCCATTTGCTCTTTTTGGCGAGCTGGTTTCGCGCATGGAACAGCAGGGAGGTGGGCTGGTTCTTTTCGTTGTTGAACTTGCATTCCTTGTCTTTGTTATCCTGATAACGATTTTACTGGTTCAGGGAACCCGCCGGATTCCTGTTCAATACGCAAAGCGCATCGTTGGAAATAAACAGTATGGCGGAGTTCGCCAGTATATACCCTTAAAGGTCAATGCAGCCGGTGTAATGCCGATCATCTTTGCTCAGGCAATCATGTTTCTTCCATTGACTCTGGCAGGGTTTGCCAACTCGGAAACGCTTTCAGGAGTTGCCCGGGTATTTACAGATTACACCAGCTTCTGGTACAATTTTGTCTTTTTCCTTATGATTATCTTCTTTACATACTTCTATACAGCTATTACGATTAATCCTACACAGATGGCTGAAGATATGAAGAAGAACGGAGGATTCATCCCCGGCGTAAAACCTGGCAAAAAGACCGCAGAGTTTATCGATAATATCATGTCGAGAATTACCCTGCCTGGTTCAATATTCCTTGGTTTTGTTGCTATTATGCCGGCTATTGTTGGGTTGGTTGGAGTAACTTCTCAATTTGCTCAATTCTATGGTGGCACATCTCTTCTAATTCTTGTTGGTGTGGTGCTGGATACTTTGCAGCAGATTGAGAGCCATCTCCTGATGAGGCATTATGATGGTTTGACCAAGTCGGGAAGGATCAAAGGCAGGTCGTCGTTCAGTATGGCCGGATAAATGAAAATGTGACCGGATGGTTGTTACATCAAACGAAGAGGTTGAACGGTTAAGAGAAAACGCGATCATTGTCAGCAAAACACTGGCAGAAGTCGCAAAACATATTGAACCGGGCGTTAAAACGATAACGCTGGATAAGATAGCGGAAGAGTTTATCCGCAGTGAAGGAGCGGTCCCTGGGTTTAAAGGGTACCGCGGGTTTCCGGGGACCCTGTGTATCTCCATCAATGAAGAGGTGGTACACGGCATCCCGGGAGAGAGAGTTCTTAAAAATGGTGATGTTGTTTCGATCGACTGTGGATGCATCAAACACGGTTTTTATGGTGATTCGGCTTATACTTTTCCGGTTGGAGAGGTAAAACCCGAAGTGATGGATCTGCTCAGAAGGACCAAAACATCCCTTTTCAGAGCACTTGAGATGGCTCTGGCAGGGAAACGGGTAGGAGATATCAGCGCAGCAGTACAGGATTATGTTGAATCCTTTGGTTATTCAGTCGTTCGTGAACTTGTTGGTCACGGACTTGGAAGACAGTTGCATGAAAAACCTGATATTCCGAATTACGGCAGAATGGGATCGGGTGCGAAATTGCAGGATGGACTTGTGATTTGCATAGAACCGATGATCAACCTGGGAACAAAAAATGTTGTTCAAGCTAATGATGGATGGACAATCCGGACTTCAGACAGGCAGCCTTCTGCTCATTATGAGTTGACCGTAGTCGTGAGAAAGGAGGAACCGGATGTGCTCTCAACGTTTTCCTACATCGAGGAAGTACTAGGTCCCGAAAGGATCATATAATGTAAAGATGTGGCATGCGCATCTCAACAAAAGAAAGTAAAGATGCGGCATGCGCATCTCAACAAAAGAAAGTAAAGACGCGGCATGCTGCGTCTCACAACTGAAGAAAAATGGCAAAGCAATCTTCAATCCAGCAGGATGGTACGGTCATCGAATCACTTGGCAACGCCATGTTCAGGGTGGAACTCGAGAACGGACATGTGATCACAGCACACATCTCCGGGAAAATGAGGATGCACTACATAAAAATATTACCGGGCGACAAGGTTAAAATAGAGATGTCTCCCTATGACTTAACAAAAGGAAGAATAACGTTTAGATACCAATAGTAAAACGAGGTTACCATGAAAGTTAGAACATCGATCAAGAAACGTTCAGCCGATTGCAAAATCGTTCGCAGAAAGGGCGTGTTGTTTGTGATCAACAAGAAAAATCCTAGGTTCAAACAAAGACAAGGTTAACAATCATTATAAAAGAGTTCAATTATGGCCAGAATTGCAGGTATTGATTTACCCAAACAGAAACGGGGAGTGATCGGACTGACGTACATCTATGGGATTGGCAGAAGCAATGCAGAGAAGATCTTGAACATGGCTGGTGTGGATGTAAATAAGAAAGTCCAGGACTGGACGGATGATGAGCAGAATGCGATCCGGACAATCCTAAATGACCATTTCAAGGTAGAAGGTGCTGCCCGTTCTGAGATTCAGATGAACATCAAGCGATTGATGGACATTGGGTCCTACAGGGGAATCCGTCATCGTCTCGGGCTGCCGGTCCGTGGACAAAGCACCAAAAATAACGCCCGCACAAGAAAGGGCAGGAAAAAGACTGTTGCCAACAAAAAGAAGGCAACGAAATAGTAAATCGTAGTTAGTAGAGTTTATGGCAAAGACTGAGAAAAGTTCAAAAAAACGGGTCGTGAAAGTCGATCCTATTGGGAGGGCATACGTGAACGCCTCTTTCAATAACCTGATTGTAACCCTCACAAATAATACTGGCCAGGTCATCTCCTGGTCATCTGCCGGGAAAATGGGCTTCAGGGGATCCAAGAAAAATACTCCGTATGCGGCTCAAATGGCAGCACAGGATGCAGCAAAAAAAGCTTATGATTCCGGACTGAGAAAAGTCAAGGTCTATATTAAAGGCCCTGGTGCAGGAAGGGAGTCTGCTATCCGGACGATTCATACTTCAGGAATAGAAGTGTCTGAGATTATGGATATTACTCCATTACCACACAATGGTTGTCGCCCGCCAAAAAGGCGCCGTGTCTAAGAGAAAACGATAAAAGATCTATTATAATAAAGAGTTATGGCTAGATATATTGGTCCAAAAACAAAGATTGCACGAAAGTTCAGAGATCCGATCTATGGACCTGATAAGTATTACGAAAAGAAGAATTATCCTCCCGGAATGCACGGGCAGTCGAGGCGTCGCCCTAAAGCTTCTGAGTATGGAACTCAGTTGATGGAGAAGCAAAAAGCCAAGTACACCTATGGTATTCTGGAGCGTCAGTTCAGAAACACATTCAATAGAGCTGCCCGTAAAGGGGGGAAAACCGGGGAGGTTTTGCTTCAGCTGATTGAGGCACGGCTCGATAACGTGGTTTATCGTTTGGGGATTGCCCCAACCCGTAGCGGTGCACGGCAACTGATTGCCCACCGGCATATAACAGTCAATGGGAAGGTAGTCAATATTCCCAGCTTTGAAGTACACCCTGGTGATATTGTTTCTGTAAGGGAACGTTCAAGGTCTCTGGAATCCATTCTGAATTCGGTTGCCTCACGGTCGAATCAGTATCCTTGGTTGGAGTGGGATGTGAATACCCTCACCGGAAAGTTCATGAGCTATCCGGAACGCGATCAGATTCCTGAAAATATCAAGGAACAGTTGATCGTCGAGCTGTACTCCAAATAATCGTAACAATTAAAAATTAACCCCTAAAAAGGCAATATATGGCAATATTACCGTTCCAGAAGCCCGATAAAGTCATCATGGTAGAATCTGATGACAACCGCGGAGTATTCGAGTTTCGTCCCCTCGAGCCCGGTTTCGGGGTCACTATCGGAAATGCCCTCAGAAGAATTCTGCTCTCTTCCCTGGAAGGATTTGCAATCACCTCCATCAAGATTGAAGGAGTTGATCAGGAATTCTCTACCATCAAGGGAGTGATTGAAGATGTCACTGAGATTATCCTGAATTTGAAACAGGTTCGTTTCAAAAAACTTATCGAGTCTGAAAGTTCAGAAAAAGTTACTGTGATTATCGCCCAGCAAAAAGAGTTCAAAGCTGGTGATATCAATAAGTTTCTATCCGTGTTTCAGGTGCTGAACCCTGAACTTGAAATCTGTCATATGGATCCTGGAGTGAAACTTACAATTGAAATATCGATTGATAAGGGACGTGGATATGTTCCGGCAGAGGAGAATAAAACACTCAGCTCCAGTTTGGGAAGAATCGCAATTGATTCGGTTCACACGCCAATCAAGAACGTGACATTCAATGTGGAGAATTTCCGGGTGGAACAGAAGACTGACTATGAAAAGCTCGTTCTGGAGATTACCACGGATGGTTCAATCCCCCCTAAAACTGGATTAAAAGAGGCAGCCAGGGTTCTGATTCATCATTTCATGCTTTTCTCAGATGAAAAGATTACTCTCGACACCAACGAAAAAACTGTAACCGAAGAGTTCGACGAAACATCATTGCATATCAGACAGCTTCTGAAAACCAAACTGGTTGATATGGATCTTTCAGTAAGGGCGCTCAATTGCTTGAAAGCTGCTGATGTTGAAACCCTGGGCGACCTCGTGGCTTTCAATAAAAATGATCTCCTGAAGTTCAGGAATTTTGGAAAGAAGTCACTTACCGAGTTGGAGGAACTTGTAAAGACCAAGGGACTTGAGTTTGGAATGAATACGGCGAAATATAAATTAGATAAGGATTAATTGTAATGAGACATAAGAAGAAAATTAACCATCTTGGAAGAAAGAGTGAGCACAGGAAAGCGATGCTTTCCAACATGGCTTCTTCATTGATCCTTCACAAGAGAATCAGCACCACACTGGCAAAGGCAAAAGCATTACGTACCTATTTTGAGCCACTGATTACGAAAGCAAAAGAGGATTCTACACATTCTAGAAGATTGGTATTTAGCCACTTGCAAAATAAGGAAGCTGTTTCAGAACTTTTTCGTGAGATCTCACAGAAGATAGGTGACAGGCCTGGTGGTTATACTCGAATCCTGAAAACGGGTCCGCGCTTGGGCGATAATGCAGAAATGTGTATCATCGAACTTGTTGATTACAACGAATTGTTGCTGGGACAAAAAGAAGATCAGAAGACCAAGAGTACCCGCCGACGTCGTAGTACACCTAAGAAAAAGGATGATGAGGTTTCTGTTGCGAAAGCTAAAGAACCAAAAGCTTCTCCATCCGCAGAGAAGGCGATAGAAGAAGTTGCTCACGAAGAGACTGAAGTTGTTCCTGAGGTGACTGACACTGCTGAAATACCGGCAGTTGACGAAGAACTCTCTGAGGAAGAACCGAAAAAGGAAGAATAATATGAGCCGGATCCTCGCCATTCATGCCCGCCAGATTCTTGACTCCAGAGGTAATCCTACGATTGAAGTAGATGTAATTACCGATAGTGGAATACTGGGCAGAGCTGCAGTACCTTCAGGCGCTTCGACTGGGGTTCATGAAGCCATTGAACTCCGTGATGGGGATAAGAAACACTTTCTTGGGAAAGGAGTTTTACAGGCAATTCATAATGTAAATAACATTCTTGCCTCGGAACTAGAGGGGATGTATGTTACCGATCAGGTTGAGATTGACCACAAAATGATCGAACTTGATGGTACACACAATAAGTCTAAACTGGGAGCCAACGCTATCCTCGGTGTTTCACTTGCCGTCGCAAAAGCAGCAGCCCAAACCACTTCGCAGGAATTGTATCGCTATATTGGCGGTGTAGGAGCCAACACGCTTCCCATCCCAATGATGAATATCCTGAATGGCGGATCCCATGCCGATAACTCAATTGACTTTCAGGAGTTCATGATCATGCCTGTAGGAGCGCCTACCTTTTCTGAAGCGATCAGAATGGGTGCTGAGGTGTTCCATCACCTGAAAGAAGTGCTGAAAAAAGGAAAATACTCAACAAACGTAGGTGATGAAGGAGGGTTTGCTCCCAACCTGAAATCGAATGAAGAGGCCCTTACAGTAATCATGAAGGCCATTGAAAAAGCTGGATATAAAGCGGGAAAAGATATTTATATTGCGCTTGACCCGGCTTCCTCTGAATATTATATCCCTGAAGAGAACTGTTATCATTTAAAAAAATCTACAGGAGAAAAACTCTCCCCCGCAGAGATGGTAGCTTTCTGGAAAGATTGGGTTAATCGTTATCCGATTATCTCTATCGAAGATGGGATGGCTGAAGATGACTGGAAAGGCTGGCAATTGATGACCAAAGAGCTTGGCAAGAAAATCCAATTGGTGGGAGATGACCTCTTTGTGACAAATGTCAAACGGCTTCAGATGGGCATTGACAAGGGAGTTGGAAATTCGATCCTCATCAAGGTGAATCAGATCGGAACCCTTACCGAGACGATCAATGCTGTAAACATGGCGTACCGGAATGCCTATACAGCTGTAATTAGCCATCGTTCAGGTGAAACTGAGGATACAACCATTGCAGATCTTGCAGTGGCCTTAAATACAGGTTTAATTAAAACCGGATCTGCCTGCAGAACTGACCGGATTGCAAAATACAACCAATTGCTTAGGATTGAGGAGCAGTTGGGTGATACTGCAGTCTACATGGGAAAGAGCTTCAAGTTTGCGAAGTAGCAGGGATCCAATGATTTGTGAAAGTTCGCCTCAACAGGTGGACTTTTTTTGTTGGAAAAATGTTGATATCTAATGTCAGAATCACTGGTTTCTTAGTGTTTCGAGGCATATATTTGATGCTGCTAAGAGGCATCTTCTTATCCGGAAATCAATCTACTGCATGACCAAACCTATTTCAAAACTCTTAATTTTCCTGAGTATTGTTGTTTTCCCTGTTTACCTGTTTGGTCAGGCCAATTTGAAAATGGGCCCCAAGTTTGGCGATAACTGGTTTATTGGTCTGTCTGTTGGGCCTACATTCTTTTCAGGAGATCTCAATCCAAACCGTTTTTTGCCCCAATCGGGCGATTGGCGCTTCGCTGGTGCGTTTAGCTTCGGCCGAAAAATAAGTCAAGTCTTTTCACTCAGGGGACAGGTGTTGTATGGAACAGTTGCCGGGAAGAAGGCGTCAAAGCAGGATGGGACACCTGTTAACCTTAGTTTTAACTCGATGATTGTGGATGGGAATATTAACACCATGATTAATTTTTCAAATCTGATCGGTGGATTTAACCCCAAACGCACTTTTTTTGTCTATGGAACAGTTGGAATTGGTGCAGCCTACTGGAAAACAACTCAGGATGACATGATTACCGGGCTGACAGTCCCTAACGGCGCTTCTTCAGGAAATACCACAGCAGTGATTCCTGTGGGTTTGGGAGCCTATTATAGTATTGCCAACAAAGTTAACCTCGGACTCGAATACTCTTTCAGGACCCTCACTACAGATATGCTTGATGGTGTTGCAGAAGGGTTCAAACTTGATATGTATAGCCTCCTCTCATTCAACATTACGTTGAATCTCAATAAACCATCACGTAAATCACCTGATGTGGTTGATTATAAGAAGGATGGGCCAATCGTTCTTAACCTCCCAAAATGTGACCCTATTCCACCGATGGCTCAAAAAGATATGGGCATGGAGAAACTCCCTCCTCCTCCATCCGTTAGCCTCGACTTTTCCAAGTATTACCTCTTTAAAGTACAGATTTTCGCCTTTGCTCAGAGAATCTATTCTCCTGAAACAATCCGAAAACGCTATCATATCCCGATGCCTGTTGAGCGTGAATACAGCGATGGCCTCTATCGGTTCATTGTTGGATCTACTGAATCAATTGATGAGGCAAAAAATATTCTTCAACGAATGGTGAATGCCGGTGTAAGCGATGCTTTTATTGTGGGCTATACACGGGATGGAGAACGGACCTCTCTCCGGGATCTGAAATAAGCAATTCTTTTTGTTACTTACAAATTTGTTCGATGAAATTCAATGACTCCTGATCCAGGAGGCCGGTTCGGATTGCTTTTCTAAAATCCTCGCAAGCCTCATTTGGATTTCCAAGGAAGAAATTTGCCAGGCCACGGTTGTAGTAGACGGTTTTGAGAATGGAACTATCAGCTTTGCCACTGCCCATATATGCCAGGCAATAATCGAAGTCGGAAATTGCTCCCCGGTAATCAGACAGTTTGAGTTTGGAAGCGCCCCTGTAGGAGTAAATAGATGGGATGATTGTGAGATCGGGCTTTAGCTCCAAGGCTTTATCGAGATTCTGGACAGCCTCGGTATAACTACCATTCTGGTATTTCCACATCCCCTCAAAATAGAGTCGCCGGTAATCACTCGTATTCGGGGTGGTAGAAGAAATTTCCATTGCGGTAGGTAAAATTGCCGGGCCTGAATAGGTGTAATCCTTGCAGTTGGCCCTGATGCTTTCGTCCATTCCAGCATCCTGTAGCCCCATCTGGGCGGCCGTATTCCAGTCCTGGCATGCTCCCGTCATATCTTTGATGTTGAATTTAGCAACCCCACGATTATAAATCGTGGTAAGCCATGCCGAGTAATACTCTTTTTCGGCCGGTTTCAGACTGATTGCCAGGTCATAATCTTTCATAGCTCCTGAATAGTCGCCCATCTGTTCCCGGGCATTCGCACGGTAGGCGTATGTCATGAAAAATCGGTCGAACGGACAATGTTTTGCTGCTTCTGTAAGGTCAGAGATAGCCTGGGTGAAATCCCCAGCCCGGTAATGATAGACTCCCCGTTTGAACCAGTCTTCTCCAGTTTTTGGATCGGTGGTCGCAAGTGTTGGATTAATCTCATCATAACGAATAAAGGCTCTGAACGTTGGGTAATCAGCTTCGTAATAGCTACTCCGGAATAGTTTGTCTCTGTTCTTTTCCTCAAGATAAGGAGTGTAAAATTTCTTTTTATTCATGACCTGTATTAAACGGAAACGGGTAAGCTGTAACCCCTTTGCTTCTACAGGCCAAACTGCGATCAGAAGGTTATGGGGGCAAATAGTCCCATTATCGAGGGTCTGTTGGATATTATATGCAATCGTGGAATTGAGTGTTTTCATGTCGTAGTCAATCAGGATCCCACTGCATAGAGCATCCATATTGAGAATATATGGCACATCCCAATCAACTTTATTGGGCATAACCTCCTTTAATTTCGAGGCTTTGAATACAAAGTAGTTTAAACCGTCCTGCCAGTGCCAGGTTTCCATCAGAATAGGAAATTCGTACCATCCGGTTTTATATTGTATTGTGAAGACGATATAGAGTTCATTTCTAACCATTACATCCCGGATCTCCAGGAGTTCAAAGTTGTCGCTGCCAAGTTTGTAGTATGTCTTATTGCTTTTATTGAAGTCAGCAACTTTGTAAGGGATCCGGTTCTGAGCCGAGATCCACTCTCCATTATCCTGCAGAGCATATCCGATTGCCTGTTCAAGGGATGACTTCACTTCACTGATAATTGGCAGGTTCCCGATAGTGCGTTCCACTGGTTGCCCAAACATCATTGAGAAGATGAAGAGACTAAAAAGTAGCATTAGGATCTTTTTCATCAGCATCAGGATTGAACTTTAATCTGATTTATAACATTTAATAACAGGCGGGACATCTGTGCAATATTTTTGTTGAAAACACTTACCACTTCATCCCATGTAACAGATGATTCATCTGTTTTCCATGCATCGTAGTCGGTCGAAAGAGCAACAGCAGCATACGGTATTCCTGCCTCAAAAGCAAGTGCTGCTTCAGGAGCAATACTCATGTTTACAATGTCGGCTCCAAGCAACCGGAACATCTTTGATTCAGCTCTTGTGGAAAACCGGGGACCTTCAATTGTTACAACCGTACCCTGTGCGTGAACACGAAGGCCAAGCTCCTGCGCACTTCCAATAAGCAACCCCCTGAGATAGGCAGAAAAAGGATCAGCCATTGGTACATGTATTGCATTCCCCGGCTCAAACTCATCATAAAAGGTCACATGCCTTCTCCGCGTAAGATCAATAAACTGGTCGGGGATCACAAAATCACCCCTCTTAATCTCTTCCCTCAGGCTTCCACAAGCTGTCGTTGCCAGAATATGAGAACAATTCAACTCCTTAAAGGCAGCGATGTTAGCCCGGTTGTTTACCAGCGAAGGAGGAATCGTATGGTCCCGCCCGTGACGGGAAAGTATCACAACTTCACAAGGGCCAATCTGACCGGAATACAACGAAGAACTTGGAGGGCCATAGGGTGTAGAAACATTAATTTCACGTGAGTTTTCAATAATATTAAGTTTCTCAAGCCCTGAGCCTCCAACCAGACCCACTTTCACCATACGTTGATTTTTGTAGCGAATATACTAGAAAAGCAGCCAGATTCACCGGAATTGATGGATTCTTAATAACAAAAACCAAGTAGTTTTTAACAATCCCCCAATAACCATCCGTGTGGTTTCAAAATAAAACAGTAATTTTGACACATATTTAAAAAGGTATCTATGTCGGTTCAATATATTGGAGAACATCTTTTTGCAGGCCAATTCGGACAGTCCCTTCTTTGGGTTAGCTTTCTCTCCGCACTTCTGGCAACCATCTTTTATTTTCGTATACTTTTCTCTAAACAAGAGAGAACTCAGTTGTGGCAAAAAAGTGCCAGGAACTTGTACTTTCTTCATGCCCTTTCCCTTACCGGCGTTGCAGTTGTCCTCTACTACATGATTTTTAATCATTTTTTTGAATATTCCTACGTGTGGCAGTACTCCTCACGGGATCTGCCCGTGAAATATATCATCTCTTGTTTCTGGGCAGGGCAGGAGGGAAGTTTCCTGGTGTGGGCTCTTTTCCAAGCCCTCGTTGGAGTAGTTGTCATACGAACAGCTAAAGATTGGGAGCCTGGAGTAATGGCATTTTTTGCTCTTTCCCAGGTGTTTGTAACCAGTATGATGCTTGGTGTTTCCATTGGCAGCTGGGATATAGGAACATCTCCATTCAGGCTTCTTCGCGAAACTGTTGATTCCATTCAAGGTACTATATTTGAAAACGCCAATTACCTCTCCGCTTCCCTCACCAATGGCAATGGTTTGAATCCCTTACTGGAAAATATCTGGATGACGATACATCCTCCAATTCTTTTCCTTGGCTATGCCCTTGCCCTGGTTCCGTTCAGTTATGCTATGGCTGCCCTTGTACGAAAAGAGTTTACTGCCTGGATAAGGATCATTTTACCATGGACCCTTCTTTCTTTGTTACTCTTGGGTGCCGGTATTCTGCTTGGTGGTGCCTGGGCCTACGTATCTCTCACGTTTGGTGGATTTTGGGCCTGGGATCCCGTGGAAAACTCATCCCTCGTACCATGGATGACCCTGGTGGCAGCTTTACATTTCATGCTGATATCGAGGAAGCAGAACCATGCTTTAATCGCTGCTTTTATATTTTCTGTCCTGTCTTATATCCTTATTCTCTATGCAACTTACCTAACCCGGAGTGGCATATTAGCTGAAACTTCTGCCCACTCCTTTGGCGACAATGGGATGGCTACCCAACTGGTGCTGTTCCTCTCAACATTCGTGGTGCTTGCTGCCTGGCTAATCCTCAGGAACAGAAGTGGTCTTAGGCTAAAACGTAAAGAACTTCTGCTTTCAAGGGAATTCTGGATGTTCATTGGCTCTTTGATCATTGTCCTTTCGGCATTTCAGATAATGTTCACTACCTCTATACCTGTGTTCAATGCCTTATTCGGGACAAACGTCGCTCCACCAACCGATTCAGTTGGGTTTTATAACCGCTGGCAAACTCCTTATGCTCTTCTGATCACCGGTTTCATTGGGTTTAGCCAGTTTCTTAACTTCGACAGGAATGA
>Ga0351875_1003_pt1 | contig 59078 bp, 56 predicted proteins | sample BONcelFGM3001C14_FD_206784 | JGI IMG/M metagenome (GOLD analysis project Ga0351875, IMG submission 206784) | Enriched cells from coal bed in the Powder River Basin, Montana, United States - BONCAT cells FGM rep3 HSBNCT.FGM.300.1.C14 ... | reverse complement strand
GATTGCAAGCCTTGACCCCAGCGCGTCCAAGGTGATCATGGATCACCTGAGCAACATCAACCAAACCATGAATATCACCTGCATCCTAAACCTGCATCAGGTGGATGTGGCCATCAAATACTCGCAGCGCATCATCGGCCTCACCAAAGGGCGCATCGTCTACGACGGGCCCGCCGACGCGCTGCCGCAGAGCACGATCTACGAAATCTACCAGTCCAACAAGGGGGAGCTGATTACGGATGTGGAAGGCTGAAAGCGCGGGCATGCGTGTGAATGTGTTTACGCGCCGCAAGCGCCTGTACACATTCACGCTGCTGGGTATGGTGGTCTTTTATGTGCTGGCCGCAGCCGTCGTGGAGTTTAACGCGTTGGAAGGCTTTACCGCGCTCCCCCGCGCGGTTTCGTGGATCGTGTCCAACCTGGTGCCAACGGAAAAGGCGTTCGCGCGCCTGCCCAAAATCCTTGGCAAGCTGCTGGAAACCACGCTGCTTTCCATATCGGTCACGGTTACGGCAGCGGTGTGCGCCTTCTTTTTCAGCCTGCTGGGCTCCAAAACCACGCGCGTCAGCGGCGCGCTCAGCAGTGCGGTGCGCATGGTGGCGGCGTTTTTTCGCAATGTGCCGGACGTGGTATGGGCGATGCTGTTGCTGTTTTCCTTCGGGCAAAACATCCTGACCGGCTTCTTCGCCCTGTTTTTTACCACCTTCGGGATGCTTACGCGCACGTTCATCGAAACCATCGACGAGGTGAGCGCCTCCTGCACCGAAGCGCTGTACGCCACCGGCGCCACCACCATGCAAACGGTGTTTCAGGCCATTATTCCTTCCACGATGGCGGAAAACGTGACCTGGGTGCTGTTCATGATCGAGACAAACATCCGCAGCTCCACCCTCATCGGCATGTTGACGGCCACAGGCATCGGCTACCTGTTCGACCTGTACTACAAGCGGCTGGACTACGGCTCGGCTAGCCTTGTGGTGCTGAGCATCGTTGCGGCGGTACTGTTGATCGAAACCATCTCCAGCCGCATCAGAAAGGTGATACTATGAACCGCGAGCTAGCTCTGGAGCCAGTTCAACTGGCAGGCGACACCCGCCGCGCCATCCGCAAGACCTCGACGGGCAAGATCAAAATCTTCGGCCACAGCAAAAGCGGTTCGGTGGTGCGCGCCACCATGCTCATTTTGCTGGCGCTGGCGGTGCTGGGCTTTCTGACGTTCGACTACAAAAACGTGGATTTCAGCGCTGCGCTGGCCAAGACATGGCGCAACATCCAGACCGTGTTTATACAGCCCCGGTTGGCGCGCGGCACGTTCTGGGGCGCGATGGGCCAACTGCTGGTCACGTTCTGTTTGGGTGCGCTGTCCACCATCTTCGGGGCGGTGATCGCGTTCTTCGGTTCGCTCCTGTGCGCGCGCAACATCGCAAACGCGAGCGTAGCGGCCTTGTCCAAGAGCATCGTGGCGGTGGTGCGCGCCGTGCCCACCATCCTGTGGGTGCTGATCCTCGCGGTGTCCGCTGGGCTGGGCAGCGTGGCGGCGGTCATCGGGCTCACGTTCCATAGCGCGGCCTACCTGATCAAGGCCTACGCCGAGTCCATCGAGGAGATGGATCAAGGCACCATCGAAGCGCTCAGGGCCAGCGGCGCGAGCTACTGGCAGATCGTGTTTCAGGCGATATTGCCCTCTTCCATCAGCTATATGCTGGCGTGGACATTCCTGCGTTTTGAAATCAACTTCACCAACGCCATCGCCGTGGGCGCGGCGGCGGGGGCGGGCGGCATCGGCTACGACCTGTTCATGGCGGGCAGCTTCTACTTCGACCTGCGGGAACTGGGCTACATCACGTGGCTGGTGGTCGTGGCGGTGATCGTGCTGGAGACGCTTGCCACCAAAGTGAAAGCGAAGGTGAAGTAGCGTTGTTCACACAGGACCGAAAGCGCCTGACCCGCATCCTCGCCCGCGCCGAGGCTGGCGCTGTGTGCGACATGGCGCGTCGCTTGCAGGAAGCCTATCCCGTCACGGTGGTCAAGGCCCCGGGCAGAACGCTGGCCATGATTACTGCGCGCGAGCCGGTGCGTGCCGGGCTGTACTATCTGGCCGAGACCGTCGTGTGGGAGGCCGTTGTGGCGCTGGACGGTGCGCGCGGCATGGCGGCCACCATGGCAGACAGCGCCGAAAAAGCACTTGCGATGGCCGTGATCGACGCGGCGGTGACGCGCGGCGTATTTTCGGAGACGGAAACGCTGCTGCGCTGGGAAACCGAACAGGAATCGCGCGCAATGCGCGAGCACGCGCTTCACCTACAAACCATGGTGCATTTCACATCCATGGACGCGGAGATGCCAACATGAAGAAACTGCATGATTTCGACGAGGTGTTCGACGCCCAGCTAGCCTTCCGCCTGATTTTGGATGCGATGGCCAACCCCACGCGCAAGGTGAACCTGGGGCCCTGCGCCGCGAAATTCCACGCGGGCGAAAAGCCCATGCTCGCCATCGGCATGACGCTGTTGGATAACGAGGTGAGCTTCCACGTGATGGACGACCGGGAACTGGAGAGCGAGCTGATGTCGCTGACGCTGTCGCGGCGGGACGCGCCGGACACAGCTGATTTTCTGTTTGTCAGGTCGCAGGCAGACATTGCCGCCGCGGTGTCGCAGGCCAAGTGCGGCACGCCGCGCGACCCGCACCAGTCTGCCACGCTGGTGATCCGTGACGACGGGTGCGGCGCGCACCCCATGTGTCTGTATGGGCCGGGCATCGACGGGCTGGTGGCGTTTACAGCCAGCGACGCGGCGTATGCGGCCATCACGGCACGCGACGCGCAGTGTTATGCTTATCCGCAGGGGATCGACCTGCTGTTTGTCTCCGGCGCGGGCGAGGTGTACGCCATACCGCGGCTGGTGCTGCGGGAGGTGCGCTGATGGCTTATGTGGCGGTATCCGGCGGACGCGAGGCCATCGAAGCCAGCATCCGCCTGCTGGACTGGTACCGGAGCGGCACGCCGCTTGACTTGGAGCTGGAAGCCATCGCGGAAAAAATGGCGCTGCTGGTCGATCGCGTGATGGGCGAGGCCGGTTTTTATGCGCGCAACTATGCCGCGCTGGCCCTGCGCCAGTGCGAGGGCTCGGTAGACGAGGCGGTGTTTCTGCTGCGCGCCTACCGCTCCACGCTGACGCGGCACTACTACACCTTGCCCGCGGATACGGACGCCATGCGCCTGACACGTCGCATCTCCGCCGCGTTCAAGGACATTGCGGGCGGCCAGATGCTGGGCGCAACCTATGATTATACCCACCGCCTGATTCAATTTGGGCCGGAGAGCGAAACAGCGCAAGCGCTGGCACAGCGGATGCAGACGTTGCTGGCGGCCCAGCAGCCGGTGCCGTTTGCGCCCTGCCCACGCGTGTCCGACACGCTCAAGGCGGAAGGGCTTATCAAGGCGTGCCCGCACGACGATACGCCGCCCTTTGACGTAACGGAAAACCTGCTGGAGTTTCCCGCGCCGCGCAGCGCCCGCCTGCAAACGCTGGCCCGTGCGGATACAGGCTTTCTGTCGGGGCTGGCGTATTCATCGCTGCGCGGCTACGGACTTGTGCACCCCACGGTGGGCGAGCTGCGCACCGGCTATGTGGAGCTGTGCGTGCCCTACCTGTTTGACGACAGCCAGTGTGTCTACATCGGCGAAATGCTGCTGACCGAGGCGGAATGCCTCACAGAGGCGGAGGAGAACGGGAAGCTCTCGCTGGCGCTGGGCTACGGCGCAGCGCTGGGCCGCAACGAAAACAAGGCCATCGCCATGGCCGTGGTCGACCGCGAGCTAAACCAGCAGGGCCCCTATCCGGCACAGAACGAGGAGTTTGTGCTCACCCATGGCGACAGCCTGGAGATGAACGGCTTCCTCTCGCATTTGAAGCTGCCGCATTACGTGACGTTCCAATCCAAACTGGACGCGGTGCGCAGGACGAGGGAGGGTGCCCATGAACCCACATTATAACTACGCCTTTCTGGACGAAGGCTCCAAGCGCGAGATACGCCGCGCCACGCTCAAGGCTGTGGCCATCCCGGGCTATCAGGTGCCCTTCGGCTCGCGTGAGTTGCCCATCGGGCGCGGCTGGGGCACGGGCGGTATCCAGCTTACGCTGTCGCTCATCGGCCCCGCCGACGTGCTTAAGGTGATCGATCAGGGCAGCGATGAGAGTGTGAACGCCGTAAACATCAAAAAGTTCGTGGCGCTGTGCACAGACGTGCCCACCACCACCCGCACACAGGACGCCTCGCTGATCCAGACGCGCCACCGCATCCCCGAAGTGCCCCTGACCAACCGCCAGATTCTGGTGTTGCAGGTGCCCACGCCGGAACCGCTGCGCGTTGTGGAACCGCGCGAAGAGCTCACCAAGAAGATGCACGCGGAGATGGATTACGCGCCGATGTGGCTGCTGCTCTATGAAAGTCTGATCCGCTACCATAGCGTGACCATCGCGGCCGAGTACCCCTGCATGGTGGAAAACCGCTACCTCATGAACCCCAGCCCCATCCCCCGCTTCGACACGCCCAAACTGCATCAGGCGCAGTGCCTGTATCTGTTCGGCGCGGGGCGCGAGAAGAAGATCTACGCCATTCCCCCACACACGAACGTTTCGCCGTTGGCTTTCAGCGACGTGCCTTTCCGCTGCGAGAGCTTCCCCGGCAAACGCTGCCGCTTGTGCGGCAGCGGAGACACCTATCTGGACGAGCTGTTTGACGCCGCCACGGGGGAACGGGTCTACCAGTGCTCAGACACATCGTACTGTCAGGAAAGGCGAAGCCAATGACACTGCACGAAACACCTATCCTAACGGTGAACCACCTGACGGTACGGTATGGAAGCGGCTGCCCGCACTGTGGCCGCAGCATGGAGAAGAACCGTTGCGCGGCCTGTGGAAGCATTTGGGCGATCAGCGACCTGTCACTGGAGGTATACCCCGGCGAGGTGCTGGGCATCGTCGGGGAATCGGGCTCCGGCAAATCCACGCTGATGCAGAGCCTGTATTTTGACATTGAGCCCACGCAAGGGCAGGCAACCCTGCGCGATTTCAAGAACGGCAGCCAGAGCATCTGGGCCACCAGCAGCGCCGAGAAGCGCGATATCAAGAACCGCGTGATGGGCATGGTGTACCAAAACCCGATACTGGGGCTGCGGATGGATTATTCCGCCGCGGCCAACATCGCGGAAAAGCTGATTGCCGCGGGCAGCCGCGACGCGGGCAAAATGACCGCGCGTGTGACGGAGTTGCTGGAGGCGGTGGAGATACTCGTGTCCCGCATGGGCGAAGCGCCGCGCCATTTCTCCGGCGGGATGCAGCAGCGCGTGCAGATTTCCAAGGCGTTGGCCAACAACCCCGCCTTGCTGCTGCTGGATGAGGTAACCACAGGGCTGGATTTGTCGGTGCAGGCAAAGGTGCTTGATTTGATCCGCGGCATCAAGGCGCGCTACGGTGTGTCGATCCTTTTGGTGTCTCACGATTTGGCGGTGATCCGTATGCTGGCGGACCGCACCGTCGTGATGCTTGATGGGCGTGTGGTGGAGAGCGGCCTGACCGACCAGATTCTGGAGGATCCGCAGCACGCCTACACCCAGCAACTGGTACATTCGCTATTATAGGGGGTAGAGAACCTTGATCGCCATACGCAACGGAAAGCTGATCACACCCGAGGGTATTGTGGAAGGCAAAGCATTGCTGCTGAACGGAGGCAGAATCGTCGCCATTGTGGACGATGTGCAAAACGCGCCGGAAACCATCGACGCGCAGGGCCGCTATGTCATGCCCGGCATGATCGACATCCACTCGGATAAAATCGAGCAGTTCATCCAGCCCCGCCCCACGGCGCAGATGGATTACGAGCTCGCGCTCAAGGAGTGTGAGCGCGAACTGCTGATGATGGGCATCACCACGATGTACCATTCCCTGTCGCTCTATCAGGACGAGTTCTTCGGCAAATCGCCCCTGCGCACCAAAGAAAGCGTGCTGATGCTGGCCGACCTGATCGACGGCATCCACGGGCGCAACCATCTGATCCACCACCGGCTGCACCTGCGCATCGAGATTGACAATCTGGCGGCCTACGATATCGCCAAGGAGATGATCGCGGCGGGCAAGGTGCATGAGATTTCCTTCATGGATCACACGCCCGGGCAGGGGCAGTACCGCGACATGGCCATCTACATGGACACCATCAGCAAATACAGCGGGCGCGAGATCGAAACGCTTGGCGCGGAGGGCGTGGCGGCCTATCACCGCAACAAGCCAACGCTCTCGTTTGCGCAGCTTAAGGAGCTCAGCGACCTGGCGCACGAAAAGGGCATCGCCGTGGCCAGCCATGATGACGACGTGGCCGAAAAGCTGGCCGTAAACCGCGCGCTGGGCGTGGACATCAGCGAGTTTCCCATTTTGATCGACACGGCGAAGGCCGCGCAGGCGATGGGCTTTCACACCGTGGTGGGCGCGCCCAACATCTTGCTGGGCGGCTCGCACTCCGGCAACATGTCCGCTGCGCAGGCCATCCGCGAGGGCTGCGCGGATATCCTCTGCTCGGACTACTATCCCCCCTCGATGCTGCACGGCGTGTTTACGATGTTCCGCAGGCACGGCGTACCGTTGCACGTGATGGTCAACAAGGCCACGCTGAACCCGGCGCGCGCCGTCAAGATCGACCAACACTACGGCTCTCTGGAAGTTGGCAAGGCTGCGGACCTGATTATCGTGGAGGAGTTGGACGGCTACCCCGTGGTGACCGATGTGCTGGTGGACGGGCGGCCAACCGCCCGCGTGGGCTACAGGAGGTAACGCATGGAGATACTGCGCGTCGAGGGTCTATCCAAGCATTTTCATATCCATTGGCCCGAACGGATCATCCAGTCCTGCCAGAACATCAGCTTCGCGCTTTCACAGGGCGAGTTCATCGGCATCGTGGGGCGCAGCGGGGCTGGCAAATCCACCATACTGAAGTGCATTCACCGCAGCTACCTGCCCACGGCGGGCAGCATCCGCTACCAGAGCGAAGCGCTGGGCGCGCTGGATCTGGCCACCGCCACCGAACGGGAAATGCTATACCTGCGCAAGCACGAGATCGGCTATGTGTCGCAGTTTTTAAGCGTCATGCCCCGCACCACAGCGCGCGAGCACGTCATGGGCGCCCTGTTGGACACGGGCACGGACGGTGAAACCGCCAAGGCCCTCGCCGGTGAAATGCTGGCTTATTTCCGGCTACCGACAGAGCTATGGGACATGTTTCCCGCTACGTTCTCCGGCGGTGAGCGCCTGCGGCTGAACCTCGCGCACACGATGGTCAAGCGCCCGCGCCTCATGCTGCTGGACGAGCCCACCGCCTCGCTGGACAACCAGAGCAAAGCGCTGGTCAAGGAAATGCTCATGCGCCTGAAGGCGCAGAACACCGGCATGATCGGTATCTTTCATGACCTGCAATTCATGGAAGGGTTGTGCGATAAGGTCTACAACATATCCGAGGGGGTTTTGCAGTGATGCGCGCGGATTTCCACATCCACTCAAATATCTCGGACGGCAGCGACACCGTGGCCGAGATCTTGGCCCGCGCGAAAAAGCGCGGCATGGGCGCCATCGCCATCACCGACCACGATACACTGGCCCACCACGCGCTGCTGCCGCGCGACGCGGGGTTGCTGGTGCTGGGAGGGGTGGAAATCTCTGCCTGCGACCCCGATACGGGGCTTAAGGCGCATGTGCTGGGTTACGGCCTGCAGGACGGCGCAGCGGTGGAAGCCTTGATCGCGCCCATCCGTGAGCGCAGGCACCAAAACTCGCTGCGCCAGATTGAGCGCTTGCTGGACCACGGTTATTACATCGACGTGAACCAGCTGCACCGGGCGGACGGGCAGTACATCTACAAACAGCACATCATGGCGTATCTGGTCAAAACAGGCCAATGCCCGGAGCTGTTCGGCCACTTCTACCACCGCGTTTTCAAGCAAGGCGGGTATTGCGATTTTGATATTCAATATGCGGACGTACGCGACGCGGTGGCGGCCATCCACGCGGGCGGCGGCAAAGCGGTACTGGCGCACCCCGGCCAGCAGCAGAACTTCTATCTCCTGCAAGCGCTGCCCTTTGACGGCGTGGAGCTCAACCATCCGGAAAACAAGCCGGAGGACCGCGAAACCATCATGGAGTGCGTTAGCGACAGCGCCGCTACGCTGTTTTTGACCGGCGGCAGCGACTATCACGGCCGCTTCAACGACATGCCGGTGGATATCGGCACCTATGCCTCGCCGGAAAGCGGGGTGCTTGCGCTGTGCTGAACCGCGAACCCAACCTCGGCCAAAACGTACAGGCCGAGGGCTGCCATTTGGGCGCGTATGTGCAGGTGCTGGACAACAGCCTGCTGGAGGAGTGCGACATCGGCGATTACACGTACCTGGCAGGATACAATCAGGCGGCGTACGCAAGCATCGGCAAGTTCTGCTCCATCGCGACATTCGTACGCATCAACCCCGGCAACCACCCGACCTATCAGCGCGTGGCGCAGCACCATTTCACCTACCGCAGCGAGCTCTTTGGGTTCGGCGAGGACGACGCGGCGTTTTTCGACTGGCGGCGCGAGGCCCGCGTAAACATCGGCAACGATGTGTGGATTGGGCACAACGCCACCGTGATGCCGGGCGTGACCGTCGGCAACGGCGCGGTGGTGGGCACGGGCGCGGTGGTCACCAAGGATGTGCCGCCCTACGCCATCGTGGCGGGCGTGCCCGCCCACCTTATCCGCATGCGCTTTGACGCGCAGGTGGCCCGGCGCATCGAGCAAAGCGGCTGGTGGCACTGGGATCACGATACGCTGCGCACGCGCCTGCCGGATTTTCGCGATCTGGAAACATTCCTGACCAAGTATTGCTGAACCGCAAAAACATCCATACATGTCCGTAGCACAAGCTTGCTTTACGGGGATCGATCTGCGTGGCATAACACACGCGGGCGTTGCAACGCCCTACCCGCATTGTCGGTCTCCTGCGTTTTAGCGTGTCCATGGCCCATCCGCCCGCAAAGCCGCACGCATCCAACGCTAGGCGGTTCAAGGTGGGTTTGTTGCAAAGCCTGCCGTAAATCAGAAGCAAAAACGCACACCGCCCGCCAATTGCACATGATGCAAAGGCGGGTGGTGCGCGTTTCTGTGCTTGCGCAGTGTTACAATGAAACGCCAACAAGGTTACGACGGGCTTACTTCAAAGGGGATGCCATGTTCCTGCGCGTAGGTTTGTGCGTAGGAACCGGCGGGCGCGACCAGCACAAACGTTTTTTGCTCCGGGAAGACATCCACGCCGATGGTTTGCACGCTCGCGGGCACGGCAAGCCTGTTGAGCGAGGAACAGTCGATCAGCAGGTTGTCCGGCAGCACCGTGATGCCCTCGGGCAGCGTTACGCTCATCAGCATCGGGCAATTTTGGAATGCGCCAAGCCCGATGCTTTCCACCGTAGAAGGCACCGCGACAGCCGCCAGCAGGTCGCACCCGAAAAACGCGGTGTCACCGATGGTCTTGAGTCCTTCGTTTAGCACGACTTCCTTGACAGGGCAAAACAGGAAGGCATCCACGGCAAGCGCGGTGATGCTTGGGGGCAGCGTGACGCGGTCGGCCGCATACACCGGAAAGCAGTACGACCCGACCACCGTGACCGGCAGACCGTCCAGCGTTTCGGGCACGGCGATATCCATCGCCTCGCCTACGTAACGCTCCAGCGAGATGGTGCCGTCCGCAAGCAGCGTGTACACCCAGTCGCCGGAGGTGACCGTGTCCATCGTCTCCAGACGTTCGTTGTAGTAACTGTCGTCATCGCCCTCGTAGTCGTCCCCGTCCGGTGACGCAAGGGCCGTGTTCAGGGTCATGAGCATCACCAGCGCCATGAGCAGCATCCAAATCCGTTTGATCGGCATCCTGATCCCCCTCTCCATGCGGCGTAACGTTGTGCCTATGTCCATGCCCACGCGGGCAACGGACCCGTTTCCTGCCGGAGGCAGTTTGCCCGTCCGGCGTCGGTCAGCGCGGTGCGGGAAGGGGTACGCGGTAAGGGTGGCGTATCAGCAAATCGCGGCGGGTTCGGCGGGCGGTTCGCCCTGCGGTTCGTCCGGCAAGCCCAGCCGCCACAGGCGTAAAGCAAACAGGCAGGCGGCCAGTGTGAGCAGCAGGTTCAGCGCAAAAGGCAAAACGCGGTTGACCTCGGCCAGCGCGCCCGCAACGGTGCCCAGCGGCGCGGTGAAAAGCATACAGATCGCGTAGAAGAACCCCAGCATCCGAGCGCGCTCTTCCCGATCGATGTTGACCATCTGCAGCGACGACCCCATGGGGATGAGCAAGCTCAGCGCCACGGCTTCCAGCACCACGGAGAAAAACACCATGACCGTAGCGCCCGCGGGCATGAAAAGCATCAGCATCTCCTGCGCCACAAACAGCGCAAGCCCCGTAAGCAGCGGGTTTCGAAAACGCCGCAGATCCAGCCGCGGCACGATCAGGAAATAGCATAAAAGCATTAACAGCGTTTTGGCGGTGGAGAAGATCGACAGGTTCTCCATGGGCATGCCCAGCTTTTCGGTAATCAGCAACGGCCAGAACGCGTCGGTCACGCTGCGCACGCCGCTCAGGCACGCGATGAAGGCGATGGTCAGCATGGTGCGGGGGGCGCGCAGCATCCGGCCCAGCACGCGGCGGCTGTCCCACAGCCGTTGAAACAGCCCCACATGGCTGGTTTCCGCCATCCGACGCAGGCCCACGGACGTTTCCTTCGTCGTAAAAAACAGAATGACAAACTTGGCGGTCATCATCACAAAGGCCAGGCCGTAGAGCACACGCATTGTGGGCACCACGCCAAAGCGCTGCACGTAGGTGTAGGCCAGCGGTGCAACGAACCCCGCCACCAGCCCCGCCACGTGCATGATCGAGTACAGGTGCATCAGCTTGTCCTGCCGCGCGTCCTCAATCAGCAGCAGCCCCCACGAGGTTTCGGTCACACGCCCCATGCCGCTGAACAGCGCCGCGACCAGAAACCAGCGGACATCCTGCGCAGCCATCCACAGAAGGGTTGGCACACTCCAGCAAAGCAGGTCGAAAACCAGCGTGGTCATCCGCCGCCCCAGTTTGTCGGTCAGCACGCCACTGAGCAGCGCCCACGCCATCTGGGATACCAGGAACACCGTGCTCACCAGCCCGATCATCAGGGGCGACAGGCCCAGCGCCGCCATGTAGACCGATACATACGGGATATACAGGTTATAGGGAATGCCCCATAGCGGCTCGGTGTACAGGCAGGCTCGCTGGTTGCCCGTCAGCTGCCTGATGGTGGAAACGAGACCGTTCTGCCGGTTTTGCGGTTTCATGAAAGCGCTCCTTGCCCCGTTTGAAAGCAACCTGATTGTAACCGAATGCGTCTTAAAAAGCAATGCTTGCGCCGCGCGCGCACCCGGCGAGCGGGCGATGCGGCGCACGGGTCAGCGCGCCGCCCCGGCCAGCGCCAACTGCGGAAACGGCGTCGGGTCCTCTGGCACGCCGTCAAAGCCGCCTATGTTCTTCTGCATCCATACCACGCCGTGCCACTGGCCGTTCTTGTAGCCCATGTTGTGAAAGTGCCCGGCCTGTGCAAAGCCCATCTTGCGGTGCAACGACAGGCTGGGTTCGTTGGAGTCGGTAATCACGCCGTAGACGGTCTTGAAGCCCTGCAATGTCAACGTGTCGATCAGCTTTTCGTACAGCGAAATCCCCAGCCCCGTGCGGCGCGGCGTTTCGGGCGAGAGGTAGATGGTCGCCTCCACATCCCACTTGTAGGCCTCATGGGGCCGTATCTGCGCGCCGTAGGCAAAGCCGCAGGGCACGCCGTTTAGCTCGCAGAGGTAGAACGGGTACGTCTCCAGCGTGCGGACGATCTTCTGGCGATAGGCTTCCACATCGGGGTTCTCGGTGGAAAAGGTCGCGTTGCTGTGGTATACGTAATGCCCGTACACATCGTGCACGAACTGCGCGTCGCTTTCGGTCGCAACCCGTATGCTGCGTTCCATGCGCCCTGCCTCCTATGCTTTGGCCGCGCTGCGGCCGATGGTGACGATCTCCTCCGTGCTCAGCCCCACAAGCACCGTTTGAAAGTTGGTATAGGTCACCAGCCCCGCCACGGCCCCCGCAGCCTTGCGCACATGCTTGCGTTTCACATAGTCCACGGGCAGGCTTGGGTGGTTGCGCCCCTTGCTGAAGTACGCGGCCAGCTTGGCGGCGTAGAGCAGTGTTTCCGGCGACGGTTCCGCCTCGGTGCGCACGATCACGTGCGATCCCGGGATGCCCTGCGCGTGCAGCCATGTTTCCCCGCCGCGTGCATGCAGCGTCATCCGGTCGTTTTGCAGCGCGTTCTTGCCCACCTCGATCTCGGTGCCGTCCGGCGCTAAAAAGCGGTAGGGCTTGCCCTCCAGCAGCTTTTTGCGCTTGCGTGTCGTGGGGTCGGGCCGCACAAACCCGTGATCGGTCAGCAGATAGCGGATCTCTGCCAAATCGGTCGTGGTAGCGCACTTGTCAAGGTCGTCCAGCGCGCCTTCCAGCAATGCAAGCTCCGCATGGATGGTCTCCAGCTGTTCGCGGGCGTACTGCTCCGCTCCTTTGGCCTTGCGGTACTTCTTGTAGTACGCCTGCGCGTTTTTTGCGGGGCTCAGCGTGGTTTGCAAAGGAATGTGCACGGTTGCCTGCGCCTCATCGTAATAGTTGACGACCACGGCTTCCGTCGCGCCCTTTTCCGCTTTGTGCAGGTTCGCGGTTAAGAGCTCGCCAAAGATGCGGAACTGCTCCGCCCGCTCGCTCTCGCGCAGGGTATCCAGCATGAGCGCGCGCTTCTTCTCCAGCCGCGCGATATTGTTTTTGATGTGCTTTTGCAGGCCCGCGCTCTTCTGCTGCATCCGCAGGCGCAAATCTCGGCCCAAATAGAACGCGTCCATCGCGGCGCTCAGGCTCGGGTAGCGCTTTTGCAGCGACAAGTCGAACGTGCGGTACGCAAAGGGGAAGTAATCTACCGCCAGCCCCGTTTCGTCGCTGAGCAATACCGGAGCGGTACGGCTTTCAACATTCTTGTAGAATAGCGCCACGCGCTCCCCCACGGCGCGCGCGTCCAGCTGTGCGCAAGGGGTTTCCGGCGGCACGCCGATCTGCGCGCACATCTCCCGCGCGCAGACGCCCGCCATGCCTGCCACGTGCTCGACCAGCGCCTTGTGAAGCGGCAAAGCCGCGCCGGCAAGCCGCGCGGCGAGGGCTTCCGCCGTCAGGGTGGCGGGGTTGAGCTTATCCTGCGCGGGCGGCATAGCAAAGGCCGCGCCCGGCAGCAACACGCGCACGCGGCTCATATCGCTGTTCACATGACGGATGCTGTCGATGATCACCCCGCGCTCGTCCACGAGCGTCAGGTTGCTGTAGCGGCCCATGAGCTCAAGCACCAGCGTCTTTTGCACGGGGTCGCCCAACTCGCCCAGGCAGTCCAGTGTGAACACCAGCACGCGGTCGCCGTCCGGCTGCTGCACCGCCGTCACGCGCGCCCCCTGCAAATGCTTGCGCAGCAGCATGCAAAACATGGGGGGCTCTTGCGGGTTTTCATAGCTCTGCGCGGTCAGCTGCGCGCGTGGCTGGTTGGGGTTGGCGCTCAGCAGCAGCCTGTGGTTTTCGCCGCCGTTGCGTAAAAGCACCAGCAGCGTGTCGCGCTCCGGCTGGGTCACGCGCTCCACGCGCCCGCTCGCAAGCGCAACGCGCAGCTCAAGTGCTAAAAACGATAGTGTGAATCCGTCCATGGGCATTGCGAAAGCCCTCCAATACAACGATTCAGGCCTTATCATAGCACAAAGCGCCACACCGCGCAACGCATTGCTTGCCCGCCGCCGCGCTGGACAGCCCCGCCGGAAACCCTTATAATAGGTGCATACCGCGCGGCAGCCGTATGCCGCGCCTACGGGAAGGATGTGCTTCATAATGAAGCGTTTGGATGGCCGCGCAGCGACCCAGCCCCGGCCCTGCGCCATCGAGCCGGATTTTGTAAAGACCGCCGACGGCAGTTGCCTGATTGAAACCGGCGCAACCCGCGTCATCTGCACGGCCAGCGTGGACGAGGGCGTGCCGCCCTTCCTGCGCGGTCAGGGGCGCGGCTGGGTGACCGCCGAATACGCGATGCTGCCAGCCTCCACCAGCAGGCGCAAGTCGCGCGACGGCATCCGTCAGGATGGCCGCGGCGTGGAGATCCAGCGGCTGATCGGCCGCTCGCTGCGGCAAGCGGTGGATATGGCATTGCTGGGCGAGCGCACCATCACGCTAGATTGCGACGTGTTGCAGGCGGACGGGGGCACCCGCACGGCAGCCATCACCGGCGCATTCGTAGCGCTGGCAATCGCGGTAAACAAGCTGCTGCAAAACGGCCTGCTGGCGCAGAACCCCATCGTGATGCAGGTGGCCGCCGTTAGCGCGGGCATTGTGGAGGATACGCCGCTTTTAGACCTGTGTTACCGCGAAGACAGCGCCGCACAGGCAGACATGAACCTGGTGATGAACCACCGCGGCGAGTTTATCGAGTTGCAGGGCACGGGCGAGGGTCGCGCCTTTGCCAAGCGCGAGCTGGAAACCCTGACCGACTATGGCCGCGCGGGCGTGCGCGCCCTGATGCGCGCCCAGCGCGAAGCCCTGCGCGGGAGGGGTGCGCTGCTGCTGCCCCTCCCCCGCGTAGCGCTGGCCAGCGGCAACGCGCACAAGGTGCGCGAGCTGCAAGCGCTGCTGGGCGGCGTGTGCGAGCTGGTGTCCATGAAGGACGCGGGCTTTGCGGGCGATATCGACGAAACAGGCGACACCTTTGCCCAGAACGCCGCCCTAAAGGCCGAGGCCGTGATGCGCGCAACCGGTCTGCCTGCGCTCGCGGACGACAGCGGCCTGGCCGTGGAAGCGCTGGACGGCGCGCCGGGCGTACGCAGCGCGCGCTACGCAGGCGCGCATGGCGACGACGGTGCCAACAACCGCCTGCTGCTGCAAAACATGACGGGCGTTACGGACCGGATGTGCAAGTTTGTGTGCGCCATGGCGCTGGCGCTGCCCGCCGAGAAAACGCGGGTGGTGACCGGCGAATGCCACGGCGAGCTGCTGGCCGCGCCGCGCGGGGAGCACGGCTTCGGCTACGATCCGCTGTTCCTGTATGAAACGGGGCAGACCTTTGCCGAGATGCCCGAGAAACAGAAGAACGACGTAAGCCACCGTGCCAACGCCGCAAAGCTGATGCACGATGTGCTCAAGGAGCTGTTGTGATATGCGGGTGATCGCCGTGAGCGACAGCCACGGCTGCCGCGGCCTGCTGCGCGAAGCCGTGATGCAGGCCACGGCGCGCGGCAAGGTGGATGTGTTCGTCCACTGCGGTGACGGTGTGCGCGATGTGGACACCATCGCCCCCATCCTGACAAGCCACAACCCGGATGTGCAAATCTACGCCGTGCGCGGCAACTGCGACGTGAGCGCCTTCGCCTACCCCGCCACGGAGCTGTTCGAGGTGGGTGGCGTGCGCATGATGGCCACCCACGGCGACCTGTGCCATGTTAAAAGCGGTACTTATGCCCTGTGCAACAAGGCGCGTGAGCTGGGCGCGCAGGTTGCTTTCTTCGGCCATACACACACGCCGCTGCTGCAACCCGCCGCGGGCACATACCTGATTAACCCCGGCTCCCTCGCAAAGCAAGGCGGTATTTATGCCTACGCGCAGGTGCTGGTGCACGCGGATGGGCGCTTCACCGCCGACCTGTACCGCTGGCTCGCCTGAGGCAACCGCCCCGCAGCATGCCGCGCACACCGTGCCGCCTGCCGCGCTCGCGCCAGCCCGTCGTTTCTTCCTTGCCATGTGCACACGCCGCGATTACCCCGCAAATGGCACGATAAAACCCGACGCTTTTTGTCGGGTTTTATTCATTTCCGCAAAATTGGGGTATCAGGATGTTGACATCGGAAAAAACGAGTGATAAGATAGGCTCGAAATCCGATTAAATCAGTCAGGTATTCGGAAGGGACGGGCGCATGAAGCTATCCACACGTGGCAAGTACGGGCTGTATGCCATGCACTACTTAGCCACCCACGAGGGCGACGGGCCCCAGAGTCTGCAGAGCATCGCCTCCACCGGCGTGCCCAAGCAGTATCTGGAACAGTTGCTGGGCGGCTTGCGGCGATCGGGGCTGGTAAGCTCCGTGCGTGGCGTGCAGGGCGGCTACCAGATTGCCAAACCGCCGGGCGAGATCACGATTCTCGCCGTGATGGACGCGCTGGAGGGCCCGCTGGAGCTGAGCGAATGCACCACCGAAGCTGGGCTGTGCAGCAAATCGTGCCAGTGCCCCGTGCGCACCGTATGGCAACGCCTGACCGATTCGATCAACCGAGAACTGGCTGGGGTCACCCTCAGCGATATGCTGGAAAAACCACAGGAATGTGAGGCAGAACCCAATGAACGATAAGCGGATCATCTATATGGACAACGCGGCCACAACCGCCGTGCGTAAGGAAGTGCTCGACGCCATGCTGCCGTGGTTCACGGAGCATTACGGCAACCCCAGCTCTATCCACGGCGTGGGCCGCGACGCCAAGCGCGCTGTGGAAGCAGCGCGCAAGCAGGTGGCGGCGGCCATCGGCGCACAGCCGCAGGAGATTTACTTCACCGCCGGCGGTAGCGAGAGCGACAACTGGGCCATCCGCTGCGCCGCGGAGATGCTGGAAAAGAAGGGCAAGCACATCATCACCAGCAGCGTGGAGCACCACGCCGTGCTGCACACCTGCGAATACATGGAAAAGAAGCTGGGCTACCGCGTCACCTACATGCCGGTGGACGAGTACGGGCGCGTAAGCGCAGCGGACGTCAAAGCCGCCATCGCGCCGGACACGGTGCTCATCACCATCATGGCCGCCAACAACGAAATCGGCACGCTCCAGCCCGTCGCGGAGATCGCCGATATTGCCAGGGAAGCTGGCGTTCTGTTCCACACCGACGCGGTACAGGCCATCGGCGCTATCCCCGTAGATGTGAACGCTTGGGGCGTGGACATGTTGAGCCTCTCCGCCCACAAGTTTCACGGCCCCAAGGGCGTGGGCGCGCTGTACATCCGCAAGGGCGTGCGCATTCACAACCTGATCTACGGCGGCGCGCAGGAGCGCAACCTCCGCGCGGGCACGGAAAACCTCGCCTCCATCGTAGGGCTGGGCAAAGCCATCGAGCTGGCCGTGGCCGAGCAGCCCGAATATGCCCGGCGGCTCACCAGCCTGCGCGACCGGCTGATCAGCGGCATTCTTGCATCCATACCCGATGTGCGCCTCAACGGCCACGCTACCCAGCGCCTGCCCGGCAACGCCAACGTGAGTGTGCGCTTCATTGAGGGCGAATCGCTGCTGATGCGGCTGGATTTGGCGGGCGTGGAAGCGTCCAGCGGCTCGGCCTGCACCAGCGGCAGCCTGGACCCCTCGCACGTGCTGCTGGCCATCGGCTTGCCGCACGAGATCGCGCATGGCAGCCTGCGGCTGTCGCTGGGCATTGGCAACACCGACGCGGATGTGGACTATGTGCTGGACGTACTGCCCGGCATCGTAACCACGCTGCGGGCCATGAGCCCGCTCAACCCAACCAACGCTTGCGCCGCGGTCTGAACCATCCCGCAAAATACGGATGGAAAATGCCCGCAGAAACGTATATAATGAAGGAGGATCCCCATGTATTCCGATAAAGTGATGGATCATTTTGAAAACCCCCGCAACGTGGGCGAACTGACCGATGCGAGCGGCTCCGGCACCGTTGGCAACGCCAAATGCGGCGATATCATGAAGATGGACATCAAGGTCGAGGACAACGTCATCACCGACGTGAAATTTAAGACGTTCGGCTGTTGCGCCGCCGTCGCCACCAGCAGCATGGCCACCGAGATGATCAAGGGCAAAACCGTGGACGAGGCGCTGGCGCTGACCAACAAAGCCGTGGCCGAGGCGCTGGACGGCCTGCCGCCCGTCAAGATGCACTGCTCCGTGCTGGCGGAGGAAGCCATCCACGCCGCGCTGGAGGACTATCACAAAAAGCACCCGCAGGACTGACGCCTGCCGGCCGTGCGCGAAAGGAACCCAATGCCCGATATCCATGGGAATACCGAAGGCGTACGGAAAAGTATGCTGGCGGAAATGAAGGAAATGTTCGATTTTCCCGTTGCCGCCGATCAATTCATGCCGCAGGAGCTGCTCAGCAGAATCTGCGGCTATTCTGCGTTTTTAAACCGCGAGGTCGCCGTATACCTGACGCGCTACGGCGAGGTGGTCGACGTGATCATCGGCAAGGCAGACAGCGTGAACCTGCCGGACCTGCGCCTGCGGCGCAGCGAGCGGCGGCTTTCCATGGTGCGCTGCATCCACACGCACCCGGGCGGCTCCGGCACGTTAAGCGACGTGGATGTCAGCGCCGTGCTTTCCATGCGCTTTGACGCGATGTGCGCCGTGGGCGTGGATGATGGCGGCAAGTCCACCGACGCGGAGTGCGCGTTTCTGGACCCCGACCATCCGGGCGAGGTGGCGCGCCTGCGCGCACCCAACGCCAACCGCCTGCCGGACGAGCAGTGGATGGCCCGCATCGCGGATATCGACCAGCACTTCGTGGCCGAGGAGCCCAAGGCTGCGGGCACGGCGGAGAAGGCCATCCTCGTGGGCATCGAGAGCGAGGATTCGCTCTCCGAGCTGGCGCAGCTGGCCCGCACCGCGGGCGCGCAGTGCGTAGCCACTGTGCTGCAAAAGCGCTCGAAGCCGGACAGCGCCACCTGCATCGGCATGGGCAAGGCCGAGGAGCTCTCGCTGAAGGCGCAGGCCATGCAGGCCGACCTGGTCATCTTTGACGAAGAGCTGACCGGCGTGATGCAGAAGAACCTGGAAGAGATTTTGCGCGTCAAGGTGCTTGACCGCACGGCGCTGATTTTGGACATCTTCGCCGCGCGCGCCAACACCCGCGAGGGCAAGCTGCAGGTGGAAATGGCGCAGCTTAAATACCGCTCGCAGCACCTGCTGGGTCAGGGGCTGGTGCTAAGCCGCCTGGCAGGCGGCATCGGCACGCGCGGCCCGGGCGAAAGCAAGCTGGAGGTGAGCCGCAGGCGCATTCGTGAGCGGCTCAACGATTTGGAGCAGCAGCTGTTGTCCGTGGAGAAGCAGCGCGCTTTGCGCAGGCAGGACCGGGAGAAACGCCAGACCCCCGTCGTTGCGCTGGTGGGCTACACCAACGCCGGAAAGTCGACGCTTTTCAACCACATGACCGGCGCGGGCGTCTACGTGAAGGACGAGCTCTTTGCCACGCTGGACAGCGTAAGCCGCCCCATCACGCTTCCCCACGGCGGGGAAGTGCTGCTGGTGGATACCGTCGGCTTCATCCGCAAACTGCCCCACGAACTGGTCAAGGCTTTCCGCGCCACGCTGGAGGAAGCCGCGCTGGCCAACGTGGTGGTGATCGTGAGCGACGGGGCCAGCCCGGACATGCACAAGCAGCACGCAACCGTGTTGGAAGTGCTGGAAAGCCTGGGCGCGACCGACGCGCCCCGTATCGACGCACTCAACAAGAGCGACCGCTTTGCCGAACAGCCGGACACGCTGCCCGGCGCGCTGCGCATATCCGCCCTCACGGGCGAGGGCGTGACCGCGCTGCTCCATGCGGTAGAAACGGCGCTGAACGAGGGCGTCAAGACATGGCGGCTGCTCATACCCTACGCAAGCTACGGCCTGCTGGATAAACTGCACCGCGCGGGCGGCATTCATGGGCAGGAACACCGCGAGGACGGGGTACTGCTCACCATCCGCGCGGACGAGCGTTTTGTAAAAAGTGCCTGCAAAGAAGGAGCAACCCTGATGGGCGACGAAAATAGCTAGTTGAGTTTCAGTCACATGCAGGAGTGAGGCATTCTTGACCATTCAAAAGATCGTATCGGTGGTCGCCCTGTCCGCAGCGCTGCTGAAGGGCGGCATGGACAAGGCGATGCCCGACAAGGACATCGACGGCACCCTGTTTCTGCTCAACCGCGCGCATGTCATCAGCGAGGCCTACATTCCCGACGTGCGGGTGGTAAACGCCGTGGGCATGCGCCAGTCGATGCGCGCAGACGCCGCCACCGCGCTGGAGGAGATGTTCGCCGCCGCCAAAGCGGACAAGGTGGGCCTGTCCACCGTATCGGGCTACCGCAGCTTTAGCAAGCAGGAGACCATCTACGCCCGCAAGCAGAAGACCGCCGGGCAGGAAACTGCGGACGCGCTGGTCGCGCTGCCCGGCTCCAGCGAACATCAGTTGGGCCTTGCAATGGACGTGGCGCAAAAGGGCGGCTCGCAGCTTAACGGCGGATTTGGCAAGACCAAGGCGGGCAAGTGGGTAGCCGAAAACGCATGGCGCTTCGGCTTCATCCTTCGCTACCCGGAAGGGCAGGAGACGGTCACCGGCATCGCCTTTGAGCCCTGGCACCTGCGGTATGTGGGAAAGGCGCACGCAAAAGCCATCTTTGAATCCGGCGAACCGCTGGAGATATACGTTTCTGCGCACCGCCTTGCGGTGTTTGAATACCTGCTGAAACATTCGAACGAGTGAGGTGCCCCATGAAGAGACTCGCCGCTTTCCTCCTTGTGCTTACGGTGTGCGCAGGCTGTTCCGCGGCGCTGGCGGCGGAATGGGTGTTTCCCGTGTCCGTTACCGAGTTGGAGAGCAACCGTGCGCTGATGGTGAACCGCGACCACAAACTGGAGGAGAGCTACAAACCTGACGATTTGGTCAAGGCAACGGTCAAATGCGCCTCCAGCACCAAGATCGAACTGCGCGACGAGGTCGCCGAAGCGCTGCAAAAGATGTTTGACGACGCGCTGCTGGTGACCGAGTATCCCTACCGCGTCAAGGGTTCGGGCGGCGTGTGGAGCGAGAAGGTGTTCAAAAGCGACGGCGGGCTTCGCCTGATTTTGAAAAGCGGCTACCGCAGCTACGGCACGCAGAAGACCACCTACAACAACTACCTTGCCCGCAACAACGGTGTGGACGACGGCATCAGCTCGCCCCCCGGCGCCAGCGAGCACCAGACCGGCTTGGCCTGCGACGTGCTAAGCGTGGACTACAACGCCAGCAATCAGTACATGAACGAGACCTTCTACCAGACGCCCGAGGCGCAATGGATGGAGGAAAACTGCTACAGCTACGGCTTTATCCTGCGCTATGCCAAGGATAAGGAAGACCTGACCCGCGTGCCCTACGAGCCGTGGCACCTGCGCTATGTGGGCCGCGAGATCGCGGGCTACATCAAGACGAACGGCCTGTGCATGGAGGAGTTCTACGAGGCGTATCAGCAAGCGCTGAGCGACTTTGCAGCCGCAGGCGGCGATAGGGACGCGCAAAAGCTGCTGGAAGCCACACGCAAGAGCAATGGACTGGAGTCCACCGTGCTGGACATCTACGGCGAGGATGGCGACGCCGAGATATCGCTTACGTTCTAGGTATCAAAGCCGCACGGTCTGGCAATCGGGCTGTGCGTTTTCACATGCGGCGCTCTTTACATTCCGGCGAAAAAACGGTAGAATGAACAAGACGTATCGACAGTTGAACGGGGCGAGGATTAAGCATATGGGAAAAACCATTGCCATTACCAACCAAAAAGGCGGCGTGGGGAAAACCACCACGGCCATCAACCTGACGGCCTGCCTTGCGGAGATCGGCAAGCGGATCCTCCTGATCGACCTGGACCCGCAGGGCAACTCCACCAGTGGGCTGGGCCTGCGCGCGGGCAGCCTCACGGTATACGAAGCGCTCATGAGCCGCGCGGCGTTGGCCAGTACCATTATCGAAACGGGCGTACCCGGCCTGCGCATCGCGCCTGCCGACATCCGTCTGGCGGGGGCAGAACTGGAACTCAAGGACTTGCAGGAGCGCGAGTACCGCCTGCGTAGGGTGCTTCAGACGGTTGAAAATGATTATGACTACATCTTTATCGACTGTCCGCCGTCGCTGGGGCTGCTGACCGTCAACGCCCTGTGCGCGGCGCAGCGTGTGCTGATCCCTGTGCAGTGCGAGTATTACGCGCTGGAGGGCGTATCCAGTTTGGTCAACACCATCAACCGTGTCAAGCACAGCTTCAACCCCGGGCTGGACATTGAGGGTGTGCTGCTTACGATGCTCGACGGCCGCACCAACCTCGGTTTGCAGGTGGTGGACTCGGTCAAGAAGTATTTCAAAAACAAGGTATACGCCACGGCCATCCCGCGCAACATCCGCTTGGGCGAAGCGCCCAGCCACGGGCTGCCCATCCATGTGTACGACGGCAAGAGCCTGGGCGCCGAATCCTACCGCCAGTTGGCGCGCGAGCTGCTTTCGCGGAATGAATAGACGGCCCTGCATCGTTATATCCACAGGAAGAAGGGGGTTTGCCCATTGAAGAAGACCGGCCTGGGGCGCGGCTTGGACGCCCTCCTTCCGCAGAGCGACGATTATCTGGATACCACCGTGCGCGATATCCCCATTGCGGATATCGACCCGAACCTGTCCCAGCCGCGACGCGAGTTTGACAAGGAAGCGCTGGAGCAACTGGCCGACAGCATCCGTCAGGCGGGTGTGCTGCAACCGATTCTCGTGGTGGAAAACGGCACGCGCTACCGCATCGTGGCGGGCGAGCGCCGCTACCGCGCCGCGCGGCTCGCAGGGCAAACAACCGTCCCCTGCATCTGCCGCAGCCTGACCGAGGAGCAGCAGCTGGAAGCCGCGCTGATTGAAAACCTCCAGCGCGAAGACCTGAACGCCATTGAAGAGGCGCAGGCGATTCGCAACCTAATGAAGCAGTGCAGCTATACGCAGGAGGAGGCCGCCAAACGCCTTGGCAAAAGCCGCCCGGCCGTGGCCAACCTGCTCAGGTTGCTCACCCTGCCGGAGGCCATCATCCAGATGGTGCTGGACGGCAAGCTGACGGCAGGCCACGCGCGTGTGCTGGCGGGCGTTTCGCCCGAGAGCCGCCAGCTGGAGATGGCACACCAAAGCGTGCTGCATGACTACAACGTGCGCAAGCTCGAGGAGATGGCGCAGAAGCAACCTGCCCAGGAGAAGCCCGCGCCCGCGACGCAGCGGGGCCTCAGCGCGGAACTGCGCTCGCTTCAGGATACCGTGCGCGTGGCGCTGGGCGTCAAAACGCAGCTGACGGGCAACGAGCGCAAGGGCAAGATTACCCTCACCTACAGCAGCGAGCAGGAGCTGGAGCATATATACGAGGTGTTTGGCCGCCTTGCCGATTGAGGCAAGACCCTAACGCAAGCGAAGATTGGGTGGTGACTATGCGGATCAACAGCAACAAGAAGATTCATAAGATGAAACGCGACCCGTACAGCATGTTGCTGCGCGTCACGGGCATCCTGGCCGCGCTGGCAGCGGTGAGCGCGGTGGCGTTTTGGTTGAGCAACAGCGCCGTGGAGAGCGACTACAAGGCGCTCAAGGCGCAGATTGAAAAGCAGAACGTGGACGGCGAACAGGCGTTCAATGCCAAGATGAACGCCTTGCGCTCCAGCGGCGGCAAGACCGACGACCCCATCGCAGCCGAACAGGACAGGGGCGATCTCGCCTTCTGGGAGGCCAGCCTGAACGACACCGCGTGGCGGCTGGAAGACGAGGGCTACGGCGATCTGGAGAACGTCTACACCGTAACCGCGGACCGTGCGGACCTCATCACGGGCGGGCTGCTGCTGGTGAACGCGTGGCACCCCCTGCCGGCCGATTTCAGCGACGCAGGGGTTGTGAGCGTGGGCAACAGCAGCGGCTGGAAAATCGCCGTGACCGACGGCAATGTGCGGCTGTTCCCCGCGGCGTATGACGCGCTGCTGGCCATGGTCAACGGCGCGGCGGAGGACGGCCTCAAGGACTACATTGTGCGCGAGGCCTACCGCAGCAACGACACGCAGACCGAGCTGTTCAACAAGCAGATGGAAAAGCTCAGCGGCAAGTACAGCGGCGACATCCTCATCGAGCAAACCAAGAAGACCGTCAACTATCCGGGCACCAGCGAGTACCAGTCCGGCATGGCATTCCGCATGGACATCTACAACAAGGAAAACCCTGAGATTGGCAAGCAGAAGTTTCAGGAATCCGATCAGGGCAAGTGGTTCACGGGCAAAGGCTGGGAATACGGCGTGATCTTCCGCTTCCCAACGGTGGATTTCCCCGCCGTGGGCTGGGAGGACAAAGCCTACAAAACGGGCGTTACCGCGCAGCTGAACCTGTACCGCTATGTGGGCAACGCGCACGCTACCGCCATGCGGATCTTGGACTACTGCCTGGAGGAATATGTGGAGTTCCTGGTGGATCACCCGCACATCTGCCTGTATGAGGACGGCGCGCTGCGCTATGAGGTATACCGCATCACCGCCGAGGACGCCGCCACCTACGAACTGCCCGTGCCAAACCCCGCCAGCGGCTACACCGCCAGTTTGGATAACCTGGGCGGCGTCGTGATGGCCTATACGTACGAACAGTAAGCGCAAGGGTTTGCAAAGCGCCGCACATTCGCTGTGCGGCGCTTTTTAAACCCCTGTGGCAAGGGCGTAACAGACTGTCGCGACACGTTGCCCTGCCTGCCCTGCCGCACGGCGGGCAGACCGTATGTCCATGCCAACCCGCCCATGGCGGTGGCGAAGTGTGCCACAGCCATACTTCGCCTGCGCACCCCGCCATACAGGAACAGGACCGCCATCCCAAACGGGCGGCGGTCCTGTTTGCCATGGGAATGGCAGCCTTACTTGATCTCGATGACAGCGCCGACTTCGGCAAACTTCGCCTTGATCTTCTCGGCCTCTTCTTTGCTTGCGCCTTCTTTGATGGTCTTGGGCGTGGCCTCGACCAGATCCTTGGCTTCCTTCAGGCCCAGGCCGGCGATTACTTCGCGCACAACCTTGATGACCTTGATCTTCTCGGCGCCGGCATCCTTGAGGACGACGTCGAACTCGGTCTTCTCTTCCACCACGGCAGCGGCGGCAACGGGGGCGGCAGCCACGGCGGCGGCGGCGGATACGCCAAACTTCTCTTCCAGGGCCTTGACCAGATCGTTGAGCTCAAGCACGGTCATCTTTTCGATAACGGCAATAAATTCCTCGTGTGTCATGTGTTTAGCCTCCATTCAATCCATTTCAGATACAGGTGAGTTGTGGGGTCAGGCTTCCGCGGCGGCGGGTTCGTCGCCTTCGCTCTGCTTCTTGGCGATGGCGTCCAGCACGCGCACAAAGCCGCTGATGCTGCCTTGCAGCGTGCCAAGCAGGCGGGCCAGCAGCACGTCGCGGCTGGGCACCTTGGCCAGGTCCGCGACCTTCGCGGCGCTCATCGCCTTGCCGTCCATCAGACCGGCTTTCACCTTGATCACTTCGGTCTTGGCCTTTTCGATGAACTCGCTGATGATCTTCGCGGGGGCGACGACGTCTTCCATGCCGAAGGCGAAAGCCGAGGGGCCGTTGAGCACGTCGTCCAGATCCGTGATCTTAAGGTCGTCCAGCGCGCGGCGGGCAAGCGTGTTCTTGAGCACGCAGTAGTCCACCTTGGCGGCACGGCACTGCGCACGCAGCGCGGTCACCTGCTCGACGGTCAGGCCGCTGTAGTTGACGATCACCACACTCTTGGCGTTCTGAAACTTCTTGGTGATTTCGGCTACTGCCTGCTTTTTGATCTCCAGATTGTTGCTCATGTAAGTTGCACCTCCTTTTTCAGAATCCTTCGATTCTAAACAGAAAACCCTTGCAGGCGCAAGGGCGAACAAGTCGCATCGGGATTTCTCCCGCCTTACACCTCGGCGAGCGTCGCTTGCGCGGCTTCAGGGGGCGTGCCCCACTCGCTGTCTACGGCATTCGGTTCCCAAAGAATCATTGCCATTATATCGGATTATCCGCTTTTGTCAAGCCCCGGCAGCGCATTTTTTCAGGCAGCGTAGCACAAACCGGCGGAGCGCTTGTGCGCAACACCCCCAACATGTGAAACGCCCGCGAAAACGGTGGCCTGCGCATGGGTCAATCCCCTGCGCGAGCCCAATTTTTTGCTTGACACAGGCTGCGAAATGTAATAATATAGCTTGGTAAGCCGCACAAGCGGGGTTTTCAAGTGCGCGCACAGCGCCGCCTTTCGTTTGGCGAGTATGGAGCAGGAGGTGCTTTGCCATGTACGCCGTAATCGTATCGGGTGGCAAGCAATACCGTGTAACCAAGGGTGATACCATCTATGTGGAAAAGCTTGAACAGGCAACCGGCGACGCCATCAGCTTCGACGTGCTGCTGCTGGGCTCCGACGAGGGTGTGAAGGTAGGCACCCCCACCGTGGCCGGCGCAAAGGTCGAGGGCAAAGTGCTGGGGCAAGTCAAAGGCGAAAAGATCATCATCTACAAGTACAAGAGCAAGAAGAACTACCACCGCAAGGCCGGGCATCGGCAGAATTACACCAAGGTGGAGATCACCGCGGTAGGCTGATGACTAAGGTAAGCGTAGTATCCCAAGGCGGGCGCATCACAAGCCTGATTTGCGAGGGCCACGCGGGCGACGCTGAAGCGGGCGGAAACATCGTCTGCGCGGCGGTCAGCATCCTGACGCAAAACTGCGTAAACGCACTGGAAGCGGTCGCGGGTGTCGCGCCCCTGACGCGGGTAGACGAGGAACGGGCGCTGATCGATATCACGCTGCCGCCGCTTTCCGCCACGCAGGACCACGACGCGCAGGTGATACTCCGTACCACGGTCCTGGGGCTCACGGATATCGCGAACGCATATCCGGCTTTGGTCAAGTTAACCACACTGAATGGGAGGAACAAACCATGATAAAGCTCAATTTGCAGTTCTTCGCCCATAAGAAGGGCGTCGGCTCTACCCGTAACGGGCGCGACAGCGAAAGCAAGCGCCTTGGCGCCAAGCGCGCCGACGGCCAATATTCGCTGGCCGGCAACATCCTCGTGCGCCAGCGCGGCACGCACATCCATCCGGGCCTCAACGTAGGCATCGGCAAGGACGATACGCTTTTCGCCCTTGAAAGTGGCATCGTGCGTTTCGAGCGCCTTGGTCGCGACAAGAAGAAAGTCAGCGTCTATCCTGTGGAAACCGTGCAGTAACCCTGCACGCACAGCGAAGGAGCGTGGGAAGCCCCCGCGCTCCTTCGCTATATCCCCCCGCACGTTTGTCGCGCTTCCCCGCTTCATTTTTGTGCACGGCAGTTCAGCGCGGCACATCGTCAAACCGTATCTGATTTGGCGGGAGCGCAGCGCGCCCGCAACTGAAGGAGGAACACCCTTGATTGGCACACTGATCAACGTTGCGGCGATCATCGCCGGTTCCGCGCTGGGCTTGCTGCTGCGGCGCAGCTTCAAGAAAAGCATGGCGGATGTGCTCTTGCAGGGCCTTGGCCTGTGCGTGATACTCATCGGCCTGATGGGCGCGTTTAAGACCGGCAACATGCTGCTGATGATCCTCTCGGTGGTGGCGGGAGGCGTAGCCGGTTCACTGATCGGCATCGCGCGCAGGCTGGACGCACTGGGCGCGTTAGCCCAGCGCAAGCTTGTGCGGGGTGATAACGCGGACAACAGCACGTTTGCTAAGGGTTTCGTGACCGCAAGCCTCGTATTCTGCGTGGGCGCGATGGCCGTGGTGGGCGCGCTGGACAGCGGCCTGCGCGGCGACCACAGCACGCTGATCGCCAAAGCCGCGCTGGACGGCGTGACCTCCGTTGTGTTTGCCAGCGCGCTGGGGCCGGGCGTAATGCTCTCCGCGCTTCCCGTGCTCTTTTATCAGGGGGCTATCGCACTGCTGGGCAATATGGTCGCGCCGCTGCTGAGCACGGTGGTCGTACAGGAGATGAGCGCCGTGGGCGGGCTGTTGATCACAGGTGTGGGCCTGAACATGCTGCTGAAGGCGGACATCAATGTGGCAGACCTCCTGCCTGCCATCTTCGTGCCGTTTGTCTACTACCCCATCGCCAGCCTGTTTTCCTGATCGGGTCGCCCCGCGGCGGCACCGCAATTTAGTTCAATTAACAAGCAACCCCCCGCCGGTGCGTTGACCGACGGGGGGTTGTCGTTCCATTCTGCCTGTATGGCCGCGCGGCGCACGCCGCGCCCATGGACGGGGTATCAGTCGATGCCGCGAACCTTATCAAAGGGGAACACCACGAAGCGCACATGCCCCACGATTTGGCTGCGGTGCAGGGTGGCGGGTGAGCTCCAACCATAGTAGTTGCGGCTGTCGTGGCTGTTGTCGCGGTTGTCGCCCATCACGAAGAAGTCATCCTCGCCAAGCGTCATCAGCGCCATGGAAAAGCCGTTCTTGTTGCGTGTCTCGGTCAGGTACGGCTCCTCCAACGCTTCGCCGTTAACAAACACCACGTTCTTGCGCACCTCGATGGTGTCGCCCGGCACGGCCATCAGGCGCTTGACGAAGTTCTCCGTACGGCCCGGGTACTTGCAAATGACCACATCGCCCCGCTGGGGTTCGCCAAAGATATATTCCGGTTTGGTCACAAACATGATCTCGTTGTTTTGCAGCGTATCGCACATGCTTTCGCCATCCACACGGATGGGCTCAAACAGAAAGCTGCGGATGACCAGCGCGATCAGCACGGCGGAGCCGAGCGTCAACACCCAGCTGAGGATTTCCTTCATCACGTTCTTTTTCTTCTTCCCCTGCGGGTCGGCCTGGGCCGCCGTGCCCTGTGCGCCGTCTGCTTCCGCCCCGGCCTGTTGCTGCTGCGCCTCTGCGCTATCCACCGTTGCTTTCCCGTCGTCCGTCTGCATGGTTTGGCCTCCTCATTGTTGGTTTTGCATCAGCCGGAGTGTTTCCGCCTCGGGCACGGGCCCTTGCGAAAGCACCTTTTTGCGGCGCTTGACGAACACGGCGCGCTCCAGCATCACGATGCGCCCGCAGCCAAGGCATTTGATTTTGATATCCGCACCGATGCGGATCACCTTCCACTGGTCGCTGCCGCAGGGGTGCGCCTTGCGCATCTGCACCACGTCGCCAAGCCGGATCTCCTCCAATGCAGCGCCCCCCTTTATTATGATAGCAGTATTATACAACCAAAACGGGCGTGATTCAAGCGCGGCGGCACTTCAGCCCCGCCGCCGACGCGTCCGAGCGGTAAAGATACTGTGAACATTGCGTGAGCATGCGCTAACGCAACCGTCGCCGACCATCGTGCGCGGGCACGCAGGGTTTCGCCCCGGCAGAGAAACACGGCCAGCCGCCCGCCCGCAGCCGTTATGGCTATGGGATGGCGGCTGGCCTATGTCGGTTGCAATGGAAGGGGCAGCACGATGCAGCGTCGCTCCTGTACCCCGTTACGCTTTCATCAGGTAGGCGTGGCAGGCCGAGGCGGCCTCCTGCCCTTCGTTCATGGCGCGAACCACGAGGCTCTGGCCGCTGTGCATGTCACCCGCGGTGAACACGCCCTCCCGAGAGGTCATATAGCCGTTTGCGGCTACATTGCCGCGCGCGTCGCGCGTCAGACCGAACGCCTCCGCCAGCGTATCCTCCGGCCCCAGAAAGCCCATGGCAAGCAGAATCAAATCCGCCTGCCAGCGCTTTTCGGTATCCGGTACCGTCTCCAGATTCATGCGGCCGGTATCGTCCTTCACCCAGCGCACCTCGTCGGTCACAACCGCCGATATGGCGCCGTTCGCGTCCCGCTCGATCAAGCGGGTGTTCACCATGTAGTTGCGCGGGTCGCGCCCGTGCACGGCGATGGCTTCCTGTTGGCCGTAATCGGTCTTGAGCGTGCGGGGGTATTCCGGCCACGGGTTTTGCGCGGTGCGTTCCTCCGAAGGCTGGGGCATGATCTCCAGCTGGTTCACGCTGGCGCAGCCCTGCCGCAGGGCCGTGCCCACGCAGTCGGTGCCCGTATCGCCGCCGCCGATCACCAGCACGTGCTTGCCCTTGGCATCCATCTCCGGCGGCACAGCATACGTTTTGTCCAGCAAGTGTCTGGTAGCGGCGGTCAGGTACTCCACGGCGAACTGCACACCGCTGCCCTCGCGCCCTGGCACGGCCAAATCGCGCGGCTTGCCACTGCCCGCACACAGCACCACGGCGTCAAAATCCGCAAGCAGTGTATCCGCCGGGGTATCGTTGCCGATGTGCGCGCCGGTCACAAACGCAATGCCCTCTTCGCGCATCAGGTTCACGCGGCGGTCGATGATCTTCTTGTCCAACTTCATGTTGGGGATGCCGTACATCAGCAGCCCGCCGATGCGGTCGCTCTTCTCAAACATGGTCACGCTGTGCCCATAACGGTTTAGCCGCGCCGCCACAGACATGCCCGCGGGCCCGCTGCCCACGACCGCTACCCGCTTGCCCGTGCGCTGTTTGGGCGGGTGGGGCTTCATGTAGCCGCTCTCAAACGCGTGCTCAATCAGCATCAGCTCATTCTGGCGGATGGTCACGGTGGGCTGGTGGATGCCGCAGGTGCACGCGCCCTCGCATGGTGCGGGGCACACGCGCCCGGTAAACTCCGGAAAGGTGATGGTGCGTAAAAGGCGCTCCACGCCTTCATCCCACTGCTCATGGTACAAAAGGTCGTTCCATTCGGGGATCAGGTTGCCCAGCGGGCAGCCCGTGAGCACGCCCTTGAGCGTGATGCCGCTGTGGCAGAAGGGCACGCCGCAGTGCATGCAACGCGCAGCCTGTTCCAACTGTTCCTTCTCGGGCAGCGTTTCGTGTATTTCTTCCCAGTCCTTGATGCGTTCCAACGGTTCGCGGTCGGGCGGCAGGCAACGCTCGTACTCCAAAAAGCCCATCAGCTTACCCATTGCTGCGCACCTCCTTCTTGCTCTGCATCAGGTAGCGCTTGTACTCAATGGGGATCACCTTGACAAAGCGGTTGACCGCTGATCCCCACTGCGCGATCATTTCTTTCGCCAGCGGGCTGCCGGTGTGTTGCGCGTGCTGCTCCAGCCAGCGTTTCACCTCAATCACCTCGTCCGGGTCGTCCAGCCTTTCCAGCTCAACCATCTCGGTGTTGCAGCGGTCCGGGAAGGTGCCGTCCGCGTCGAACACGTAGGCGATGCCGCCGCTCATGCCCGCCGCGAAGTTGCGGCCTGTCTTGCCCAGCACCAGCGCGCGGCCGCCGGTCATGTACTCGCAGCCGTGGTCGCCCACGCCTTCCACCACAGCCAGCGCGCCGCTGTTACGCACGCAGAAGCGCTCGCCCGCCACGCCGTTGACGTACGCTTCGCCGCCGGTGGCGCCGTAGAGCGCCACGTTACCGATAATCACATTATGCTCCGGCTTGAACGTGCAGCCCGCGGAGGGCTTCACGCACAGCACACCGCCGGAAAGGCCCTTGCCCATGTAGTCGTTGCAGTCGCCCGACAGGGTGAACGTGATGCCCTTTGGCAAAAACGCGCCGAAGCTCTGCCCTGCGCTGCCCTCGAAATGGACAGTGACGGAATCGCGCGCCATGCCCTCCTCGCCGTAGCGCAGGGTGAGCTCGCTACCCAAAATGGTGCCTGCGGCACGGTCGGTGTTATGGATGGGCAAGCGCGCTTCCACGGGATGCCCGCCGTTGAGCGTGGGGCGTGCCAACACTTCCAGTATGCTCTCGTCCAGCGAGCGGCCAAGCGGCCAATACTGCTTCTCGGAGGCATAGCGCGGCGCTTGCAGGAAATCCTCCGGCGCGTGCAACACGGGGGCCAGGTCGATCTCCGCGTGCTTCCAGTGCGTGAGCGCGTCGCTCTTTTTGAGTTTGTCCACACGGCCCACCATCTCGTCCACAGCACGAAAACCCAAGCGCGCCATGATCTCGCGCAGTTCCTGCGCGATGAACCGCATGAACGCGATGATGTATTCCGGCTTGCCCATGAAGCGCTTGCGCAGCTCGGGGTTTTGGGTAGCGATGCCTGCGGGGCAGCTGTCCAGGTTGCACACGCGCATCATGATGCACCCCATGGTGACCAGCGGCGCGGTGGCAAAACCGAACTCCTCCGCGCCCAACAGCGCGGCCACGGCCACGTCGCGGCCGGTCATGAGCTTGCCGTCGGTTTCCAGCACCACGCGACTGCGCAGCTGGTTGAGCATCAGTGTCTGGTGGGTCTCCGCCACGCCCAGTTCCCACGGCAGGCCTGCGTGCTTGATGCTGCTCAGCGGGCTTGCGCCGGTGCCGCCGTCGTACCCGCTGATGAGGATCAAATCCGCAAGCCCCTTGGCGACGCCCGCCGCGATGGTGCCCACGCCGGCCTCGCTCACGAGCTTTACGCTCACGCGCGCCTTGCGGTTGGCGTTCTTCAGGTCAAAAATCAGCTCCGCCAAGTCCTCGATGGAGTAGATGTCGTGGTGCGGGGGCGGCGAAATCAGGCCCACGCCCGCGGTGGAGTGGCGGGTTTTGGCGATCCACGGATACACCTTGGGGCCGGGCAGCTGGCCGCCCTCGCCGGGCTTGGCCCCTTGCGCCATTTTGATTTGCATCTCTTTGGCGTGCACCAGGTAGTTGCTGGTCACGCCAAAGCGGCCGCTGGCCACCTGCTTGATGGCGCTGGAGCGGCTGTCGCCATTGGGCATGGGCTGGTAGCGTTCTTCGTCCTCGCCGCCCTCGCCGCTGTTGCTCTTGCCGCCGATGCGGTTCATGGCAATGGCCATGCACTCGTGCGCCTCGCGGCTGAGCGACCCGTAGCTCATGGCGCCGGTCTTGAATCGCTTGCAGATGGCCTCCACGCTCTCCACCTCGTTAAGGGGCACGGGGGTCTGCGCGGGCACAAAGTCCAGCAGGCTGCGGATGGTCGCCTTCTGGGGGCTGTCGTCAAGGCTTTGGGAATACTGCTTGAAGAGCTGATAATCCCCGTTCCAGCATGCCTGCTGAAGCCAGTGGATGCTTTCGGGGTTGTAGAGGTGGTACTCCTCCCCCTTGCGCCACTGCATCACGCTGCCCGCGTCCAGCGTTTCCTCGCCCAGCGGGTCATGAAAGGCGGCGCTGTGGCGCGCGGTGTTTTCCAGCGCCACGCCCGCCAGGCCGATGCCGCCGATGGGCGACACGGTTTCGGGGAAGAACTCGTCGATGAATGCGCGGTGTAAGCCCACCGCCTCAAAAATCTGTGCGCCGCGGTAGCTCTGGATCGTGGAGATACCCATCTTGGACATCACCTTCACAATGCCCTTGACCACAGCCTTGTTGAAGTGTGCGTGCGCTTCCGCCACGGTCTGCCCCTTGATGTGGCCGCGCACAAGGCCGTCGCTCACCGTCGCAAGCGCCAGATAGGGGTTGATGGCAGTGCAACCGTAGCCCACCAGCAGCGCGAAGTGGTGAACTTCTGTGGGCTCGCCGCTCTCCAAAAGAATGCTCAGCTGCGTGCGGATGCGTTTGCGGATGGTGTGCGCCTGCACGCCGGATACAGCCAGCAGCGCGGGGATGGCCGCCATATCGGCGCTTACGCCGCGGTCGCTCAGGATATAAATGGTGCAGCCGTTGGCAAACTGCCTGTCCACCTCGGCATAAATTCGGCGCATGGCCGCCTCCATGCCCGCCGCGCCTTCTGCCACGGGGTAGAGGATGGAGATCACGCAGGGCTTGAAGCCTTCCTGATGCAGCGCTTTGACTTTGGCCATCTCCGCGTCGGTCATCAGCGGGCTGCCAAGCTTCAACTGGCGGCAGCTCTGCGGCGAGGGTGCCAGCAGGTTGCCCTCCGAGCCGATGTACACGCGCGTGGAGGTAACAATCTCCTCGCGGATGGCGTCGATGGGCGGGTTGGTGACCTGTGCAAACAGCTGGTGAAAGTAGTCGTACAGAAGCTGCGGGCGCTCGGAAAGCACGGCCAGCGGCATGTCCGCGCCCATGGAGCCGGTGGGCTCCATACCCTTGTCCGCCATGGGGAAAATGATCTTTTGCAACTGCTCGTTGGTGTAGCCGAAATTCTTCTGTAACTGCCACAGCGGGGCGGAAAGCTGCGGCGCAGGCACGTCGCTCTCCGGCAGGTGCTCGATGCTCAGTTGCAGCTGTTTGATCCAATTGTCATAGGGGTACATGGCGGCCATGCCGCTCTTGATCTCGGTGTCGCTGATCACGCAGCCCGCCTCGGTATCCACCAGCAGCATACGGCCGGGGCGCAGGCGATCTTTGTAGATGATCTTTTCCGGCGGGATGTCCAGCACGCCCGTCTCGCTGGCTAAGATGAGCATATCATCCGTGGTCACGCAGTAGCGGGCGGGGCGCAGGCCGTTGCGGTCCAGCATGGCCAAGGCCTGCACACCGTTGGTCACACCCATGGCCGCGGGGCCATCCCAAGCGTCCATGACATGGCTGTGGAACTCATAAAACGCGCGCAGCTCGGGCGTCAGCGTCGTGTTCTTCTCCCACGGTTCGGGGATCATCATCATCGCGGCGTGCGACAGGCTGCGGCCTGAGAGTAGCAGAAACTCCAGCGCGTTGTCAAACATGGCGCTGTCGCTGCCGTCATCATTTACGATGGGAAACACCTTGCTCACGTCGTCGCCGAACACATCGGTGTGCACGTGGCTCTGGCGAGCGCTCATGCGCTTCTGGTTGCCCAGAATGGTGTTGATCTCGCCGTTATGGATTGTGTAGCGGTTGGGGTGCGCGCGCTCCCAACTAGGGAAGGTGTTGGTGGAATAGCGGCTGTGCACCAGCGCGATGGCGGTGGCGTAATCCAAATCACTCAGGTCGATGAAAAGCTCGCCCACCTGCCGCGCCTGCAACATCCCCTTGTACACAATTGTTCGGCAGCTGAGGCTTGCGGCATAAAAATCCCCCGCCTGCGCGGTTTCGGCGTAGCGCAGCCGGTGCTCCGCCACCTTGCGGATCAGGTACAGGCGGCGCTCGAAGGCCATATCGTCGGTCAGGTCAGCGCTTTTCTGGATAAACGCCTGCCGGATGACCGGCATACACTTGAGCGCCGTTTTGCCAAGCGTTTGCGGGTTGACCGGCACCGTGCGCCAGCCCAGAAACGTTTGCCCGTGCTCCGCCACGACGGCTTCAAACGCCTTCTCCACAAGCGCGCGGCGGCTCCCGTCCGGGGACAGGAACAGCATGCCTACGCCATAGGCGCCAGGGGCGGGCAACACCATGCCGTCCAACGGGCACACCTTGCGAAAGAACGTATCAGGTATTTGCGTCAAGATGCCCGCGCCGTCGCCGGTGTCCGGCTCCGCGCCCGTACCGCCGCGGTGCGACAAATGCACCAGGGCCGTCAGCGCGTCCTTCAGGATATCATGCGAGCGTATCCCCTTGATATTGGCAAGCATGCCGATACCGCATGCGTCGTGCTCATACTTGGGTGTGTACAGCCCTTGCTGTCGAGGTAACCCCTGGTCGTTCATTGCTGTTCCCTCCGCTCGCATCGTTTGGGAAAAAGGTTTAAAAAATGGCGCTCGGACAGATATCCGTCCGTCATTGAGCGTCATGGTATTATAGCATTGTACGCCAATTGGATACAACATCAGAACAGAATAAGAACAATCCCCTTAAATGTTCGGAATTTCAGCGGACTGGCTGCATACAATTTCCGTTTGCCGGCCTGCCGCCCGCCATGGTATAATCGGTGGCGCACTATACGCGCAAGACGCCACACCGGAAAGGAACGAACTATGGATATCGTAACCATCCTGTGCCGGGAGTTTTCCCTGCAACCCGCAACCTGCCAAAACATCGTATCCCTGATTGACGATGGCAACACCATTCCGTTCATCGCCCGCTACCGCAAGGAAATGACCGGATCGATGGACGACCAGGTCCTGCGCGAGGTGTTTGAGCGCCTGCAATACCTGCGCAACCTTGATAAACGCCGCGAGGAGATCAAGCAAAGCCTGACCGAGCAGAACGTGCTGACCGACGAGCTTGCCGCCAAGCTGACCGCCGCCGTGACCCTTGCGGAGCTGGAGGACATCTACCGCCCCTTCCGCCCCAAGCGGCGCACCCGCGCCACCATCGCGCGCGAGAAAGGGCTGGAACCCCTGTCACTCCAGCTACTCATGCAAAACGAGAAAGCCAAGACCCTTGCGGAGCTGGCAGCGCCGTTCCTGAGCGAGGAAAAGGGCGTGACCACCGTAGACGAAGCGCTGGCAGGCGCGCGCGACATCATCGCGGAGCAGATGAGCGATGACGCGGATGTGCGCAAGGCTGTGCGCCAGCTTGCCTTCCAGCGCGGGCAGGTTTCAACTGGCAAGGCCAAGGATGAGGACAGTGTCTACAGCATGTATTACGACTTCAAGCAGGACCTGCGCACGCTGCCCGGCCACCGGATATTGGCCATCAACCGTGGCGAGCGCGAGGGGTATTTGAAGGTCGCCATGCCATTGGACAACACGGCCAGCGTGGGCGTTCTCAACAAGGCGTTCGTACGAGAGGGCAGCGTAACCACTGAACAGGTCAAAATGGCGGCAGACGATGCGTGGCAACGGCTTGTCGCCCCCAGCATCGAGCGCGAGGTGCGCACGGAGTTGACCGACCGCGCCAGCGCCGCCGCCGTGCAGGTGTTTGGCAAAAACCTGCACCAGCTACTCATGGCGCCGCCCGTCAAGGGCCGCGTCACGCTGGGCGTGGATCCAGGCTTTCGCACCGGCTGCAAGCTGGCCGTGGTAGATGAAAACGGCAAGGTACTGGAAACCGGCGTGGGCCACTTCACACTGCCGGGCCAGGAGGCCGCCAAGGCACGCGCCAAGGCAGACATGCTGGCCCTGTGCAAGCGCCACGGCGTGAACGCCATCGCCATCGGCAACGGCACAGCCAGCCGCGAAGCAGAGCAGTTCATCGTTTCGCTGCTGAGCGAGCTACCCAAGGAAGCTGCCTACATGATCGTCAGCGAGGCGGGCGCGTCGGTCTACTCCGCCAGCAAGCTGGCCGCGGAGGAGTTTCCCCAGTTCGACGTGTCGCTACGCAGCGCGGTAAGCATCGCCCGCCGTATGCAGGATCCGCTGGCTGAGCTGGTCAAAATCGACCCCAAGGCCATCGGCGTGGGCCAGTATCAGCACGATTTGAAGGAGAGTGACCTGACCACCGCGCTAGGCGGCGTGGTGGAAGGCTGCGTGAATAGTGTTGGCGTGGAGATATCCACCGCGTCGCCCTCGCTGCTAAGCCATGTGGCGGGCATCGGCCCGGCACTGGCTAAAAACATCGTGGCTTACCGCGAGGAAAACGGCATCAAAACCCGCGCGGAGCTCAAGAAGGTACCCAAGCTGGGCCCCAAGGCGTTTGAGCAGTGCGCAGGTTTCATCCGCGTAGCGGACAGCAAAAACGTGCTGGACGCCACCGCCGTGCATCCCGAAAGTTACGACGCGGCCAAGGCGCTGGTGGCTGCGCTGGGCTTCGCGCTTGCGGACATACGAGGTGGCAGGCTGCATGACCTGCAGCAGCGCGCGGACGAAAAGGGCGTGCCGAAGCTGGCCGCCGAACTGGGCATCGGTGTGCCCACGCTGCGTGACATCCTGCGCGAGCTGCAAAAACCGGGCCGCGACCCGCGCGACGACCTGCCCAAGCCCATCCTGCGCACCGATGTGCTGGATATCAAAGACTTGCAGCCCGGCATGGAATTGATGGGCACCGTGCGCAACGTGATCGACTTTGGCGCGTTTGTAGATATCGGCGTGCATCAGGACGGGCTGGTGCACATCAGCCGCATCTCCACCCGCTTTATCAAGCACCCCAGCGAGGCGCTCAAGGTCGGCGACATCGTCAAGGTGTGGGTGGTGGAAGTGGACCTCAAAAAACAGCGCATCGCGCTGACCATGCTACCGCCCAAGGCATAGAGCCAAACGGCCCGCGGGCAAAGCAACGGGGCGGCGCGGCGCAATGCAGCGCCGCCCGCCCCGTTGCGCTTCTCCTGCTTGTATACGCCATTCTGGGTTTTGTGCCCGTCAGGCGCGGTCGAAGGTGCGGTGCAGCGCCTGCCAATCGGGCACAGCGGCCCGCAGCGCCTGCCATGCGGGCATGGCGAGGGTCGTGTGCCGCGCGCGCAGCGCGTCAAACGCCGCGTCCATCGTCTGCATTTCGCCAACGGCGTTGCGGCAATGGTCGCTGGCCGCCAAACGCCCGATGCTCGTCTTCACCATGACCCACAGCGTCAGGTGTGCCGAGGCGCGTTTGCCGCGTCTGTCCAACGCCGTGTCCGCATCCTCCGGCATCACGGGGATGCCAGCCTCGCGCAGCAGGCGGTACCCCTCGCGCATCGCGTCGATCACAAGCCCGATCTCCCGCCAGGTGGCGCGGGTGAGGTCGCAGCCATGCGCGTAGCACAAGTAGGCCATAGGCAGGATGAATGCCAGATGGCTCAGATACCAGCCCGCCATGCTGTCGTGGAAGGCAAGCGAGTATTCCGTGCCCGCAAACAGAACCCCCAGAGCCGTACGCGTGCCGTCGTCCAGCGGCTTATCCGCAAAGCCGCAGTTGAGCCGCCCCGCGCCGAACCGCACGCAGACCACGCGCCCGTTTTCCCGCCGCCCGCCGGTAGACTGAAAACCAAACACGACCGTTTTCGCTTTGGCTTGAAGCGCTTGCAATGCACGCGCCATGCCGCCCGCGTCCACATTGTTGCCCACCAGCACCAGTAGGTCTGTCTCCACGCGCGCAAGGGCTGGCAGCGCTTCCGCCATCTGCTGGTACTGCATCGCGGCGAACACTGCGCTCCACACGACGCCCTCCGCCGTTTTGACGACGGCGGGCCTATCCACCGTGGTCTTGCGTTGCAGGTGATGGCGTATCACCAGCCCGTTCATTTCGAGTTCAGTTTTACGCGCGCCGCGCGCCACCACGCTCACGTCTTGGCCTGCCTCCAGCAGCACGTGGGCCAGATAGCTACCCAACACCCCCGCGCCATAAACAAGCACCTTCTGCATCGCCCTTTGCTCCCTCCCGCCGTTTGCGGCTTACCGTAACGGTTAGTTGCATTATACTGACGATTGCCGCAAAACGCCACCGAGCCGTGCTGTTTGATACGTTTAACTGTCTGTAAACAACCATATCAGGCATCAGGTCGCTCAAGTGCGCCTATGCGTTTATATCAGGTAAAGCGCACCACTACCCTCGCCCCGCGCCCAGGACCGATCCCTTTTCTACACGCGAGCGCGGGCAGGGCAAAAAGCCAATGAACCGTGTACTTTGCATGTTTTTTGGGCAGGTTCTATTGACTTACCTGTGTTTCGCGGTACAATGAGGAAGTCGTCAGGTGGCAGGCCATCTGGCGGAATAGAGGCGCGGTTGGCATGAGTATCCCGCTTGAGTCCTTCGCCGGACACAGAGAGCGGGCCAAAGGGTCAACCGCCGAAACGCGGGTTTTGGCGATGAAACCAGCGTTGGACGGCAGGGAGAACATCCCGCCGACTGTCACGGCCCCCGCCGTGGAGCGCTATTCGACGGTGACCGCTTCTAACCCGCAGAAGATGGGATCGGCGAAGGCGCAAGCGCTTCGCCTTTTTCTGTTCTTACCACCCAACCAGAATGCAAGAGGAGGCAAACCCAATGAAAAAGACCTTTTCTATCCTGCTTGCCCTCGTTGTGCTGTTGAGCGCCGCATCCGCGCTGGCGGAAGGCACCCTGCTCGTCGGCATGGAGTGCGGCTACGCCCCCTATAACTGGACGCAGGTTGAGCCCAGCGAGTTCTCGGTGCCCATCGAAGGGGGCGCGGGTTACGCGGATGGCTACGACGTGCAGATTGCCCGCGCGATTGCCACCGCGCTGGGCAAGGAGCTGGTCATCGCCAAAATCGAATGGGATGGCCTGATCCCCGCGGTGGATTCGGGCGCGATTGATGCCATCATCGCAGGCATGAGCCCCACCGAGGAGCGCAAGGCGACCATCGATTTCACCGACGCATACTATCTGGTGGATATGGTCGCGGTCGTCAAGAAAGACGGCCCCTTTGCCGCCGCCACGTCGCTTGCTGATCTGGCGGGCGCTGCCATTACCGCCCAGCTCAGCACCACACATTACGATGTGATCGACCAGATCGCGGGCGTCAACAAGCTGACCGCCATGGAAACCTTCCCCGCGATGATCGTGGCGCTCACCAGCGGCGCGATCGACGGCTACATTGCCGAGCGGCCGGGCGCGTTGGCCGACACGCTTGCCAACCCGGACCTGACCTTCGTCGGCTTTGAAGATGGCAACGGGTTCCAGGTCGCGCTGGAGGATACGCAGATTTCCATCGGCCTGCAAAAGGGCAGCACGCTGACCCCCGCGATCAACGAAGCGTTGGCCACTCTGGACCAGGCCACACGCGACCAGATGATGAAAGACGCCATCACCCGCCAGCCGCTGGCACAGTAAACCAATCATTCAGCGCATTTGGGGAACGCGCGCCGCTGCGTGCGCGTTCCCCTATCGTCGTTTTCGGAGGGATCGGGATGCAGTTACCAACGACATTCTTTGGCTGGATCGGCTTCCTGCTGGACAAATACGGCCCGCTATTCTTGCAGGGCACGGGCATGACGTTGCTGATCTCGCTCACCGGCACGGTCATCGGGTTTATGATCGGGCTGGTGGTGGCGACTCTGCGCACCATCCCCGTCCAACGGCGCACCCCCACGGCGCTCAAGGCGCTCAAGCAGCTGCTCAACGTGCTGCTGAGTATCTACATCGAAGTGTTTCGCGGCACGCCGATGATCGTGCAGGCCATGGTCATCTACTACGGCGCGATGAAGGCCGGACTGATCGGGCGCGCCACGCCCATTCCCGTCGTGGCCATCTTCATTGTTTCGATCAACACGGGCGCTTATATGGCGGAGATCATCCGCGGCGGCATCATCAGCGTGGACAAGGGACAGAAAGAAGCCGCGCAGGCCATCGGCATGACGCACTGGCAGAGCATGCTAAGCGTTGTGCTGCCACAGGCCGTGCGCAACATCATGCCCTCCATCGGCAACGAGTTTGTCGTAAACATCAAAGATTCCAGCGTGCTGAACGTGATTTCGGTCAGCGAGCTGTTCTTCATGAGCAAATCGGCGGCGGGTGCGTACCTGCGCTTCTTTGAGGTGTTCACCATCACGGCGGTCATCTACCTGATCCTCACCTTCACGGTCACGCGCATCCTCCGGTTGATCGAGCGCAAGATGGACGGCAAGAGCACCTATACGATTTTGGGCTCGCAAACGTTCAGCAAGGGCGCGATTACACCGCCGACAAGCGGAAGGGAGGGCTGAGCCATGCAGCAGCGCGAACCCATTCTGGAGATCAGCCACCTGATGAAGGCATTTGGCAGCCACACGGTGCTTTCGGATATTTCGATGACGGTCGGCGAAGGGGACGTTACGTGCATCATCGGCGCCAGCGGCTCGGGCAAGAGCACGCTGCTGCGTTGCATCAATTTTTTAGAGGAACCCACGGGCGGCAGCATTCTGTACCACGGCAAAGACGCGGAAACGGGCTGGCGGCGCGCCACATACCAGAGCAAGGTTGGCATGGTGTTTCAAAGCTTCAATCTGTTCAACAACATGACCGCGCTGGAAAACTGCGTGTGCGGGCAGGTCAAGGTTTTACAGCGCGAGCGCAAACAGGCTGAGGAAAACGCCGTGCGGTTTCTGGACAAGGTGGGCATGGCCCCCTACCGAAACGCGCGCCCCGCGCAGCTCTCCGGCGGGCAGAAGCAGCGCGTTGCCATCGCGCGCGCACTGGCGATGGACCCGGAAGTGCTGCTGTTTGATGAACCCACCAGCGCGCTGGACCCCGAAATGGTCGGCGAAGTGCTGGCCGTAATGCGCGACCTTGCACAGGGTGGGCTCACCATGCTGATCGTGACGCATGAGATGAGCTTTGCGCGCGAAGTGTGCCACCGCGTGATCTTCATGGATCAGGGGCTGATAGCCGAGGATGGGTCGCCCGAGCAGATTTTCACCAACCCCACGCAGGCAAGAACGCGCGAGTTTTTAAGCCGCGTGCTGACGCACTGACGGAAGGCAAAGCGCACAAAAGGCACGGCTGCGCGGGAAACCCCGCGCAGCCGTGCCTTTTGTTTTACGCAGATATGGGTTATCGCACAACAGGGCCCGCGTTGTCACGATCCGCCGTGGTGCTACCTGCCACCCTTGTCGTAGGGGATGCCTTCCGCTTTGGGCGCACGGCTCTTCCTGCTGGTCAAAATCAGCACTACCATGGTGACGATGTAGGGCAGCATCAGGTAAATGTACTCCGCGCTCTTGATGCCTTCAAACTGGGGCAGGAAGGGCAGCGTGCCGGCATATGAGCCGATGATCTTGAACAGCGCGAAGAACAGGCTGGCGCCCAGGATGTTCAGCGGCTTCCAGTTGCCAAAGATCATCACCGCCAGCGCTAAGAAGCCGTAGCCCGCCACATTGCTCTGAAAGCCCGAGCCAGCTGCCACCGTGAACGCCAGGCCGCCGATGCCGCCCAGAAAGCCTGAGATCGCGACGCCGATATAACGCATCCGGTAGACGTTGATGCCCACGCTGTCCGCCGCCTGCGGATGTTCGCCGCACGCGCGCAGGCGCAGGCCCAGTTTGGTTTTGTACATGAATACCGCCGCGGCGATCAACAGCAGGAACGCCACCGGCGCTGTCAGGTAGAGGCTCTTGAAAAACAGGCGTGAGAGGAAATCCTCCCCGGTTGTAAACCCAAGGCTCTCCTGCGTGATACGGATCCATTTGGGGATCAGAATGGTGGTCTGCGCCTGGCCCTGCGCCGCCCAGGTGACGATCACGGCCAGCGCGGGCGCCATCATGTTCAGCGCCGTGCCGCCGATGGTCTGGTCCGCCTTCAGGCGAATGGACGCAAACGCCAACAGCATGCTAAACAGCGCGCCCGCCGCTCCGGCCACCAGAATGGCGATCAGCATATACAGCTGCGGAGCGCCAGACCCGAAGCCCACGTCTTCGGTGAAGCGTAAAAACAGGCATCCGCACAGCGCGCCAATGATCATGATGCCTTCCAGCGCTATGTTCACAATACCGCTGCGTTCCGAGAACATACCGCCAAGCGCCACAAGCAGAAGGGGGACTGCAAAAAGTACTGTTGCGCTCAGTATATCTGCGATGATCATGTGCGTCCCTCCTCGTTCTTACCGTCCGTAGCGCCGGCTGGTTCCTCCGGGTCGCCCGCGGATAACTCTCCGCTTCCTGCCACGGCCAAATCGATATTGGCATTGGCTGCCGATCCCCGCAGAATGGCTTTGGCGATCCAGCCTTTGATCAACAGCGCAAATGCGCTCAGGTAGATGATCGCGGAAATGATGATATCGATGTTTTCCTTGATGAAATGCGGTTGCAGCGCATCACCGCCCACCTGTATGTAGCTGATGAACAGTGCGCTGAAGATCACGCCGATGGGGTTGCTGCTGGCCAGCAGCGCCACGGGTATGCCGTTGAAGCCCATGCTCAGCAGAGATTTCACCAACGTATACTGGCCTGTGCCGCTCAGGTAGTACAGACCGCCGCCCAGCCCTGCCAGCGCGCCGGAGATCACCATCGACAGCACGATGTTGCGCTTGGCGTTGATGCCAGCATACTGGCTGGCATGACGGTTGTAACCGCAAGCCTTGAGCTCGTAACCCAGCACCGTTTTCTGCAGCACAATCCAGATCAGCACCGCCACGATAATGGCAATGAATATGCCGATATTGATGTAGTTGCTGTTCATCAGCGTATCAAGCCCGCCCTTTGGCAAAACAGCCGCCGGATTAGCATCCGCCAGCGCTGCGGTGCGATCCTTGATGCTGCTCTTGGACCAGTAGTTGGTCAGCATCACCGGCATGTTGTTGATTGTCAGGTTCACGGCATACATCGTGATCCAGTTGAACATGATCGAGGTGATGACTTCATTGACATTGAACAGCGCCTTGCAGATACCAGGCACCGCGCCCATCACAGCGCCGCCTACGATAGCGCACAGCAGCGCCACATACCAGGGCTGTTGCAGTGCGATGGCCGCGGTGAGCGCACAAAACGCTCCCATGGTATACTGACCTGCCGCGCCGATGTTGAACAAGCCTGTTTTAAATGCGAAGGCTACCGACAGGCCGCAGAGCATCATCGGCATCGCCTGATACAGCGTTTTGGCCAGCTTCTCGGTGGTGGCCACGCCCGTTGTGAGAATTTTGCCAAAGCCTCTCAGTGCAAAGGGCGCGTTGAGTATCGTCAGCAACGCGAGGCCCACGAGCAGGCCCACCGCAATGGAGAGCATCGAGCCCAGCAGCGCGATCATGGCCTGCGCGCTTCGCCGTGTCGATGTGTTGCGCTTCTTCATCCGGCTTCCACCTCGCTTTCCAGATTGATCGCCTGTTTGCTCGCGCCGGACATATACAGGCCCAGTTCCTGCGCGGTGGCATATTTCGCGTCCACCTCGGCTACCATCTCACCGTCGTGGATGACCATGATGCGGTCGCTCAGGCCCATGACCTCATCCAGCTCCAGCGACACCAGCAGCACCGCGCGCCCCGCGTCTCGCGCGGCGATAATCTGCCTGTGGATGTACTCGATGGCACCCACATCAAGCCCGCGGGTCGGTTGTACGGCAATCAGCACATTGGGCGAGAGATCTAATTCGCGCGCGACAATCGCCTTCTGCTGATTGCCGCCGCTCATGCTGCGCGCCGCAGTGTACGCGCCCTGCCCGCTACGGATGTCAAAGGTATCGATCAGTTTGTCCGCGTGGCGGTAAATGGCTTCAAAGTTTAAGAATCCGGCCTTTTGATAGAGGGGGCTGAAGTAGTTTTTCAACACCAGGTTTTCACCCAGCGTGTAATCCAAAACCAGCCCATGCTTGTGCCTGTCCTCTGGAATATGGGAGAGGCCCATGTTGTTGCGCATGCGTACGCTGGCGTCTGTAACCTCGGCGTCGCCGATGAACACATGGCCGCGGTTTACCGGCATCAAACCCGTCAGGGCCTGCACCAGCTCGGTTTGCCCGTTGCCGTCAATGCCCGCAATCCCCAGAATCTCGCCCCCGCGCACGGAAAAGCTGACATTATTGACCTTGAACTTGCCGCTATTGCGTCCGGCCACATACAGGTTTTGCACGCGCAGCATGGCTTCGCCTGCCTGCCTGTCGGTCTTGTTAATGGCAAAGCTCACCTTGCGGCCCACCATCATCTCAGCCAGTTCGTCTACGTTTGTATCGGCCACACAGACCGTGCCAATACCCTTGCCCTTGCGCAGCACGGTCACACGGTCTGCGACGGCCATGATCTCATTTAGCTTATGGGTGATAAACAGGATGCTCTTGCCTTCGCGCGCGAAGTTGCGCATACTCTGCATCAGCTCGTCGATCTCCTGCGGAGTCAGCACGGCCGTCGGTTCGTCGAAAATCAGGATATCATTGTCGCGGAACAGCATTTTAAGGATTTCCACGCGTTGTTGCATGCCCACGCTGATATCTTCGATCAGCGCGTCCGGTTCCACCTTGAGCCCGTATTTTTCACAGAGTTCCAACACCTTGTTGCGAGCGTCGCGCTTTTGCAGGATGCCGTTTTTCGTCTGTTCCGCACCCAGTATGATGTTTTCAAGCACCGTAAAGACTTCCACCAGTTTAAAATGCTGGTGCACCATGCCGATGTGCAGCCGGTTGGCATCATTGGGGTTATCGATGCGCACGGCATGCCCATCCTTCTTAATGATGCCCGCTTCAGGCTGGTATAGGCCAAACAGCACGCTCATCAGCGTGCTCTTGCCCGCGCCGTTTTCGCCCAGCAGTGCGTGAATTTCGCCTTTTTTTAGCTGCAATGTTACATCGTCGTTGGCGATGATGCCCGGAAACCGTTTGGTGATGCCGACCATCTCGATCACATACTCGCTCATGCATTGTTCCCCCATTCCTTCGGTTGCGACCGGGTTGACATACAAGCGCTGCCAAGGCAGCCGCCGCCAGTGCGCATATCTCAGCCCGGTATAAACACAAAAAGGCTAAGCAACCGCCTAGCCGTCGCAGCGCATCCCGTCTGTCACAGGCGCTTACTGCAAGCCCTGTGTCAAACGGCCTGTGGCCGCATACGCCGCCAACGCGCCACCCACCGCTGCGAAGCGAGCCGGGTCGGGCCGAAGCCCGACCCGGCTCCATGGCGTTAGTTCTGGTAATCCACCGTCACATTCATGGTGGCGGGCTGGGTGGTGATGTCGTCGCTGATCACGAGGGTGCCGTCGGCGATCTGGTTGAACACCGCGGTGTACTCGTCAACCGTGAAGGTCGCAAAGCGCCAGGATGCCGCTTCGGTGGGGATGCCCACAGCGCCGTCCTTGATGCCCTGCAACACGTTCACGCCCGCGATATCGGCAGGCCAGGTGCCGCCGTTGGCGTCCAGCTTGTCCAGCAGGTTTTTCACGCCCACGGTCAGCTTTTTGTAAGCGGAGGTTACGATACGCTCGCTGATGTAGGCCTGGTCGACGTCCACGCCGATCACCTTGCCATTGCCTTCTTCGGCGGCGGCAAGGCAGCTGTTGAGGATGCCGCCGCCGCAGCTGAACACGATCTCGGTGCCGTCGGCATACCAGCTGTCCATCTTGGCCTTGATCTCATCGGTGGGCCAGAAGGCAGCGCTGTACCAGTACTTCATGGCAACGGTCACGCCCAATTCCTTGGCAGCCGCATCCGCGCCCTGCACGAAGCCGAAGCCATAGCGGATCACGGCGGGCACATCAATGCCGCCCAGGAAGCCCAGCTTGGTGTATCCATCCTTCACGATAGCGTAACCGGCCAGATAGCCGCTCACTTCTTCGGTGAACTTGATGTTGGTAACGTTCGCCGGATAGGTTTCGGGGCTCAGGTCAACGCCCAGGAACTGCACTTCCGGGTACTTCTCGGCGGCGGTCATGACCGCTGCGTCGAACAGGAAGCCCGGCAGCACGACGACCTTCGCGCCGGCTTCGACAGCGGCGGTGATGGTTTCCACGCGCGCGTCGTCGCTGTCTTCCGAGGGACGGTAGTAGGCATAGCCGGTCTTCTCGACAAGGCCCTTTTCCATGGCGTAGGCGACAAGTCCTTCCCAGGTACCCTGGTTGAAGCTCTGGTCGTCAATGTTGCCAACGTCGGTCACCAGCGCGAAGGTGATGCCTTCTGCCAGCGCAACCGTCGTAAGGCTGAGCGCAAGAACCAGTGCGAAAAGGATTGTAATAACCTTTTTCATGCTTGGTCTCCTCCTTGCAATTTTCGGTGCATCGCTGCACAACGAATTCCGACCTGATTATACCATGCTGACATACGAATGAAAAGTGTCTTCCCCGCCACCCGCCAATAATTTTTGCGCCGCATTTGACACATCCCAGACGTTCTTGGGTCAGGCGTTTGGGTTTTCATTGCGGCCAACGGCAATGCCATGGTATAATAATCTGACGCGTGCGCGGGTGGAAACCCATGCCACCGCTGCGTCAAGACGGGAAGGGTGGTTTCATGCAGGATAAACGGGAATTCGCGCTGGAAGCGCTTCGTGCTAAAAGGGGCTTCATTATCGACATGGACGGCGTGATTTACCACGGCAACATGTTACTGCCCGGGGTAAGCGAGTTTGTGGACTGGCTGAAGCGCGAGAACAAGGCGTTTCTTTTTCTGACCAACAGCAGCGAGCGCGCCCCGCGCGAGTTGCAGCAGAAGCTAGCCCGCCTTGGCCTTACGGTGGATGAGAGTCACTTTTACACCAGCGCGCTGGCCACGGCGGCGTTCCTCAAATCGCAGTGCCCGGGCGGCAGCGCGTTCGTCATCGGCGAGCCGGGGCTGGTGGGCGCGCTCTACGATGCGGGCTTCACCATGAACGAGGTGAGCCCGGACTATGTGGTGCTGGGCGACACGCACAGCTACAACTTTGACCGCATCGTGCGCGCAGTGGCGCTGGTGCGCGCGGGCGCCAAGCTGATTGGCACCAACCCGGACATCACCGGCCCCGTGGAAGGCGGTATCGTGCCCGCAACCAAGGCGCTGATGGCACCCATCGAAATGGCGACAGGGCGTACGGCCTACTACTTGGGCAAACCCAACCCGCTGATGATGGCGCACGGTCTGCGCCGCCTGGGAGTGGATGCCGAGGAAGCCGCCATCATCGGCGACCGGATGGACACGGACATCGTCGCGGGCATGGAGAGCGGCATTGACACTGTGCTGGTGCTCAGCGGTGTGACCACCGAGCATGAAATGCGCAAGTTCCCTTATCGGCCCATGTACGTGCTGGGCGGCGTGGGCGAAATCACGCCTTTGAATACTGTCGGCGCGTAAAGCGCTGCTGAGGGCCCGCTCCGCATGGGCCGCCAGCGTTCCCACGCGCTAAAAAAACCGCTCGCAGGCATGGCCCACGGGCGGTCTGGCAATGGGGGGACATCCATCAGTCCGCGATGTCGATGCCGGTCATGGCCTTCCATCTCCTACGGATGGCGTTTTGGTTGGTAATACCGTAGTCTGGGTCGTTGGCGGCACATTCAGCCAGTGTGCGCAGGAAATGCACGCACAGATGCCCGTCGAAGTTATTATTCTTGATGGATCCGTTCAGGTGCGGCACGTTGTGCATGGTCGCCAATGTCCATGTGCCGCTGGGCAGCTTCACGTATACGGGCTTGGGCGTCCACGTGTTGGTGTAGCCAAACGCCTTGTACATAATGGCCGTATCCGTGGCGGTTAACGGTTCGCTGTCCGCATGGTGGCCTAGGCTGTAGAGCCGCAACGTCCACTGCAGGTCGGTCGCGGGGTCAAAAATCGTGATGTTCTGGCCGGATTTAATGTTGGGCTTGACTTCGGTAAACCAGTACAGGCACTTGACTGCGCTGGTACTGGGGCCAGACGCCTTGCCGGTATCGTCGGTGATAATCACGTTGGTATCCGCGGAGCTGTCGTATTTCACCGCCGAGCCGCTGTACAGCACCTGCTGGGTGATTGCGCCTGCCACGCCGTCGGCGGTCAGGTTGTTGAGCTTCTGAAAGGCGGTCACGGCGATTTTGGTTTGCGCGCCGAAGTTGCCGTCCACGCTCACGCTGTAGCCCAGATCCTTAAGTGCTTTTTGCATGTTTTTGACCGCGGTGCCCGTCGCGCCCAACGATAGCGACGTGTAGGCGCCGCTGTCGGGCGATCCGCTGTCCGTGGAGGTGTCGGTACCGCTATCGGTTGAACCGCTGGACACCGCGCCAGTGGAAAACATCTTAGCGTATGTTTTGGAGCCCACCAACCCGTCCACTGAAAGCTTGTTATTTTTCTGGAAGGCTGAAACGGCTGCCATCGTGCCCGCGCCATATACGCCGTCCAGCGTGCTGGTGTAGTACCCCAGCGCCTTAAGCTGCTTTTGTACGGCCAGCACATCGTTGCCGGTATAGCCGCGCCGCAGCGTGCGTGTGAAGCTGCCGTCCGTACTGCTGCCAGTACTGCCGGTGCTGCCGGTGCCCGCTTCGGATGCGCTGGCCTTCGTGGCAAGCAGGTTTTGCGTTTTGGTGCCCGCCAATCCGTCCGCAGTCAGGCCGCTGGCTTTCTGGAACGCAATCACCGCCTTGCGCGTGCCCGCGCCAAAGCGCCCGTCCACACCGCCGGTGTCATAGCCCAGTTTGGTCAGGGCGGTTTGCAACTCGCTCACGCGTGTGCCGCTGTCGCCATATTGCAGGGTGTTGGAGTTGCTGGCCGTGGCGGTGGTTTGGTTGCCGCTGTTGGATGTCTCGGCCGTTGCGGTCGCTTCGGCATACAGAGCCGTGAGCGTGGCTGTGCCCGCCTTGCCGTCGGCGGTCAGCCCCTTGCTCACCTGATACTGGATCACCGCATTCTCGGTTCCGCGGCCAAATTTGCCGTCTGTGCCGCCAGGGTCAAGCCCCAGCGTTTGCAAGGCCTTTTGCAGCTTGAGCACATCCGTGCCACGGGAGCCAAACGCCAGCGTGCTGTAACGCGTGGCGGCGAGCGCATGCGGTACGGCTGGCATCGCGAGCGCCAACGCAAGTGCAAGCGCGATTGCGCCGCTGATCAGGCGTCGGTATCGGGTTCTCATGGGCGGTTCCTCCTTAGCGGACACGGATGGGTCCTCTTTGGTGTTCACAGTATAGCAAAGTATGTCCATAAAGTAAAGAGTATATTACGAAATTATTACATTGTTTTCGTTTGCCCAACCAGATTTAACCCCCTCGGGATAAAATTGGCGGTCCGGCACGTTATCCTGTTGTCCCCCAATCCGTTTTTGCAAAGGGGTTTTACCGATGATTAACCGCCTGCTCGCAATGCTCCTGTGTCTTTTGGGCGTCATGCTGCTCCCCGTAGCGACGCTTGCGGAGGGCTGCTTTCTGATCGATGTGGACGCGCTGGATATGAACAGCGTCAGCAAGAGCGCCTATGTGCGTGAACACCTCTCCGCGCCCGCACAGGGCGTGCGTGTGCGCAAATACATCAGCAGCTCAAACGAGCTGGCCGCGCGCGTGCGGCTGACCATCACGCAGGCCGAGACCAGCGCGGTGGTGTTTGACAAGAGCTACGGCTACCTCAGCGGTACGTTTGACAGCGGCGATGTGTACCTGCCCTATGTGGACAACAACACCATCCCCTACATCATCACGCTCTCGATTGAGGACTGGGTGTACGCGATGCCCTTCATGCAGCAGCAGCCGCGCCTGACCGGCAACGGCGGCTGTACTTACGGCCTGCGCCTGCGCGAGTTGAACCCCGCGCTGACCGACACGTGGGCCATGGGCACCATGCTGGACCTGGACACACTGCGCGTGCAAGGCGGCCTTACGCTGCCCGTGTGCGCCAGCAACCAGTACATCGTGGGGCAGGCCAGCGTATCCATGGATGGCGACTGGCTGACCGTCGCCCTTGCGCTGGACCCCACCGCGCAGATCGAACTGACCGGCAGCGCGGTGTACGTGATCGGCGATAGCGCGGCGCTTGCCACCGTGAACCCCGCCGCCATGGCGCAGTCCGCGTATGCCGTGGGGCAGGCGATCGATGTGAGCGGCCTGCGCAGCGTGCTGCTGTACGTGCCGCTCGTGCTCAGCTACAACCCCGCGGGCTTGACAGAATTCCGCTACGACGCGGGCGACCCGTGGCTATCCGCGCAGTGGGCCCTGTGGAACGCAGGCCTCCAAAGCGAGGGCGGCGGCACGCCCGCGCCGGAACCCGCAGTGCCGGATGGCCTGGATACAGCCGAATTGCCGGAGACGGCGACCGGCAACGAGCAACCAGCCGAGCCCGTATGGGATCCAGATTCGCTAATCATACCATAGAGCGCATTCCCCGAACAGGGTGCATCCTGCTATTTCATCATCAAAAACAGGCTCGCTGAAACGCAAAGCCCCGTGCAGGCACGGTAGCCTGCGAAAGCAGCGGCGGGCTGTAAAAGACGGCAACCATCCATTGCCTTCAGGCGGGCGACAACCATACGCACATCAATGAGGCTGATCAGGAGGGCATGATGGATCAGGCAACCGAAGCATTGCTGTCATCGGGCGGCGTGGACTTGGCCGCCACTGTGGCTCGCTTTGGCAGCAACGAAGCGTTGCTGCTCAAATACCTGCGACGCTTTCCGGCGGACACCAGCCTTGCGGATATGCAGGCAGCCCAATTGCGCGGCGATGGCGAAGCGCTGTACGTTGCCTGCCATACCCTCAAGGGTGTGAGCGGCACGCTGGGCTTGCAACCGCTCTACGAGGCGGCCTGTGCGCTGCTGGCCGCCCTGCGCGCGAGCGCGGCGGCGGACATCCCCGCGCTGATGGCAAACGTTGAAGCCGCACATGGGCAAGCCTTGGCGCTGGTGGCCCGACTGGAGGGCGGCTGAGCGCGCACGGCATCGGCTTTCCCGCTTATCAGACAGGCGCAAAAAGCGCGGCTCGGGAATCTCCTCGCTGATAGAGCCGTTAAGGCAGCGCACGGGCAGGCTTTGTCGCTGGTGGTACGTCTGAAGAGTAGCCGAGCGCGCAAGACATCAGCTTTCCTTCCAATCAAAAATGTGATGGGCGCGGCGGAAGGAATCCGCTGCGCCCTGTTGGTCGGGTTCTCTATGCGGCTGTTATGGCAGTGCAGACGCGCAAGGGTACAAATGCGGACCGCGTAAAACAGCAGTCGTTACGTTCTTGCCTACAGACGTTTTTTACATCATCTCAATGTGTCTGGTTCACAACAACATGAAAAGCATACATTGCGCCATGCCACCCGTCACGGGGCCACGTCCTTGCGGCGGTAGAGGAACACCTGCCGGTACCAGAAGCTCTCCGGTGCGTCCGTCATGGCAACGAGCGAATAGCGGGCGGCCATATCCGCGGGCAGCGCCGCGCGCGACACCACATAGTCCGTGATCCCCTCCGCCACATAGCGCGCCTGTTCGCTGCGCATTTCCGGCAGGGGCACGTTGGTCTGGTGGAAGTACTTCACGCTGGGCACAATGCCAGCCGCGGTGTAGAAGCCCGCGTCCATAAAGCCGTAGTTGAGCAGCGTGGCGTTCGGCGTTCGGTTGATGATCGCGGCGAAACGGTACTGCATCGTTTGCGCACGGGGGGCCAGCAAGTCCCCCCGGTTTGGGGTGGTAAACACGCACAGCGCGGCGGACACAATCGTCAGCCCCGCAAGCGCCGCCGCACCCAGCGGGCGAGGCTGGCGGGGCAGCCGTTCCGCCAGCAGGCACAGCCACAGCGCCGCAAACGGCATAAACGCAGCGAGGATCAGCCCGTAATACACATACGCTTTACCGCCGATGAACACGCCCAGCCCCGTCGCGGCAGCCATCAGCCACAGCATCCATTTTTCGAAGCAGGACACGCCGTCCTGCACGACGCCGCTTCGCCTGCCGCCCGCCAGTGCGAACACGCACAGCCCCGCCAGCAGCGGCAGTGTGTAGCCTACGTTCAGCGAGACCCAATCCCACACCGCGCGCGCCACGGCCTTTGCGTGCTCGGCAAGCCCGCCCGCCCCGCCGCTGTATAGGAACAGGTTATCATACAGGTAGGTTTTCAACCAGTCGCCCACCGCGCCGTACAGCCCAAAGTACGCAACCCATGGGAGCGTCGCCAGCAGCGCGCCCGCCGCAAACCAGCCCGCACAACCCCACGCGGCCCGCCACGCCCCTCGCGCCGCGTGCCACGCAAACAGCCCCGCGATCCATACCCCAAACAAGCCGACCATCGTAAACTTGATCCAGAATACGCAGCTAAACATCACGCCGCCCAGCAGCAGCGTGCGCGCGTCCATCCGCCCAGGCGCGCGCTGCCGCCGCCATGCCAGCAGCCAGTACAGCGGCCACGCAAGCAGCGGCAGGCAGAGCTCCTCGGCGCTGTCGCCCTGCTGAAAGCTGAACGAGGCATACACCAGCGCCGCGATCACTGGCAGCGCAAACAGCGCCGTGCGCGCCGCGCCGTACAGCCGCAGCAGCCTGTAGGCCGCCAGCAGGAACAGTGCCGCGCACAGTACTTCCAACACAAAAACGCCACCAAAGCCGCCGCCCGCGAGCACGCACAGCGCGTGCAGCGCATAAAGCAGCGGCCCCTTATGCTCGTAGATGTCGCGGTACATCACGCGCCCCGCCAGCATCCCTTTGCCGCTGGAGAGGAAGGCGTTCGCGTCCGTCCAGTCGTTGATGGGATACAGTGGCGACGATTTGCTGCAAACCAGCAGGTACAGCGCCGCCACCAGCAGGCAGTATGCGAACACGCCCCAGAGCCGTTCCCGCTTGACCATGGTGCTCCCCCTTCACGCGCCGCGTGACCGCGCCAAACCGTTTGCTACAGCATAGCACATGCCGCGCGTTCGGGCAAGGCGGCGCGGGCCGCAAAGCATGTCTGCAAGGCCAGCCGGGCACGCCGCCACGCCGGGGCGTACCGGTATATTGATATCATTCATCAATGATTCGAAGTTCGCATGCGTTTTCTTGCTGTGGCGAGGTGCGCAGGCACAGGCACAGTGCTTTCGTGACGAAGGCACGGGCATAGCCTTTCGCGACGAAGGCACGGGATAAGCGCGACACAGGACGAACGCGTTCATGGGTTGAATCGCATCCGTCTACGTTGGCGGTGCCGTACGCCGCCCAGCTGTGCGGACGGAAAACCGCCTCGGGGGGCACGTTGTGCATGTTGACGGGGATGCGCAGCATCGCGCACAGCGTGAGCAGCTCCGCGCCCACGTGTCCGTACACGGTCACGCCGTGGTTGGTGCCCCAGTTGGCCACCACGCCGTACACATCATGGAACGCCCCCTCGCCCGTCAGGCGCGGCGCAAACAAAGCCGTGGGCCAGGTGCGGTCGATACGATCGTCCAGCGTTCGCTGCACGGCCTCGGGCAAAAGCAGCGTGGAACCTTCCGCCATCTGCACCACCAGCCTCACGCCCGCCACGATGTTGGCGCGCAGCATGGTCACGGGCATCTGGGCGCGGGTGGCGAAGTGGCTGGAGAACCCGCCCACGCGATAGTACCCATAGTTAGCGCAGCACCAGTCGGTGGCGGCAAGGCAAGCGCTGATGTCCGCTTGCGTCATGTCCCAGAACGGCTTCAGGACGGGCTGTCCCTGCGCATCGCGGCTTTCGCCCGTGCAGTCCAACGCCGTGGCGCCGCTGTTGTTCAGGTGGATGAAACATACCGCCGCGAGCCCCTCCGACTGCCAGCCCGTCACGCGGGCCATGGCCTGCGGGCTCCAGAAGGTGTGCACATCGTGAAAGCAGGGCGCGGTTTGGCTCACTAGCGTGCCCAGCAGCATCGCCACGCCGTTTAGGGTGTCGTTTTCGATGGCAAAGGGCACGGGTGCGCGCGGGCCGTTCCAGTCAAACGTTCTGGCGAGGATGGCTTCGGCAAAGTCCGCATTGGGCAGCCAGTCCGTTCAGTGCCGCTGGCCCTGAAAACCACCTGCGATGGCGTTTTTGCCCAGCGCTTCCTCATGCCAGCCCAGCGCGGCCAGGCGCGGGATGCTAAACAGGATGTCAAGGATGATAAGCATCATTTTGCCCACAAACGCCCAGTCCTCCTCCGGCGGGATGACCTTAGTGCGGGCGATGACCTCCGGCAACACCTTGCCCGCATTGCAGCGATGCCCTCGCGGCAGTTGGCTCGCACCCACACAAGAGCGCGCTCAACTCCGCTGGGTCGTAGATGGCCAGCTTCATGCGACGCTGGATCTCGGTCATGTCCACCCACTCGATGCGGATGCCGAAGTACTTCTGAAAAGCGTTCTGTATCGCAGTAGCTGCCCATGATGCCCATCGACATGCTGCCAAAATTATGTAGGCCTTGTTGCGCATCCAGCCTACGGCTACGGCGCAGCGGGCGAAGCGCACGATCTTCTCACGCACGTCGTTGGGGATGGCGGCCTCGGTCGCGTCGCGCACGTCGCGCCCATAAATGCTGAACGCGGGCAACCCCTTTTGCGCGCAGGCGGCCAGCACGGCGGCCAGGTAAACCGCGCCGGGGCGCTCCATGCCGTTGAAGCCCCAGATCGCCTTGACGGTCAGCGGGTTCATGCCGAACGTCTCCATGCCATAGCACCAAAAGAGCGTAACCGTGAGCGTCGCCACCACGTTCTCGGTGGCGAAGTACTCCTCGCACAGCGCCGACTCCGCGCCACCCCCGATGGTCATGTGTGCGACCATGGCCTGCCCTGGCGTGCAGTCCGGGTAGTGTAGGCTTTCCAACAGCGCCTTGTTCATGGTCTGCGCCTCCAGCCCTTCATTCACGCCGCTCCACCGGTCGTCGATCACGGGTCGGGTACCGATTTTGGGTACAGCATATTGCGGTTCCTCATTGTCTTTCGGTTCGCTTTGCTGCGGGCCGCTGGTGTGCACTTCTCGTAGCCCGGGTGCTTGCCGGACACGTGGTATTAGTTCTCGCGCAGATCCAGCGGCCTTTCGATGTTTATACGCTGATGGCCGTGGTGGCGGGCGACCCCTACAAGCCGGAGATCTGGGATGCGTACCGCCGCATCGGCCTGCGCCACGAGACGGCCGGTCTGCACGAGGAAGCGCCGAGAAACCGGCGTTCTATGAAAAGGGGCGGCGCTGCTACGTGTGCGTCGCCACCGGCGAATACGCGCTGTATGCCAATGTGATTCTCTAAAAGGGCGTTGTATGACCGTTCCTCCGGCGCATTCCTCCTATGCGCCAGGTATTCGAAAGCCGCCTCCCCAACGCGCTGGGGAGGCGGCCCTTTTGTTTTCAGCGCACAGGCCGCTATCCGCTCTGTCTGGCAACCCTGCCGGTCCGCCCCGTTTGCCGTGCGGCAATGCCCTCAGCCACCCTGCGCCTGCGCGATGCACAGGCGGGGGATATGTTTTTCAAAGTAGGCGCGCACCGATTCGCTCAACCCGCCGTCGGTAATCAGGCAGTTGATTTCACTCAGCGGGCAAAACACGGTGGTGCCTTCATACTGCTCGCACTTGCTGTGGTCGGCCAGCACGATCACCTGATCGGATATCCGCATACAGGCTTGGTAGGTTTCTACGCCGTTGGGGTCGTCGGTCATCAGGCCGTGGATTGGGTGCAGGCCGGTGGTGCCGGTCAGCATCAGGTCCGCCCGCAACCGCTCCAGTGCCAGATGCGTAAGCCCGCCTCGCACTTCCATCTCCGAAGGGTTCAGCACGCCGCCCAGCAGGATCACGGTGATCTTTTCCTCCCAGGCCAGCTCGTTCATCACGGGCAGCGAGCTGGTGATCACCGTCAGCCGCATTCCCTTGAGGTAGGGGCATACCGCGTGCACCGTCGTGCCACCCATCATCAAAAGCGTCATACCGTCCTTGACGAACGTGGCGGCCATCCGCCCGATGGCGTCCTTCTCCGCTAAGTGGCTGATCTGCCGCCGGTGCACCTGCGACTGTGCCACCGGGTCGGTCAGCGCTGCCCCGCCGTGGAAGCGCTTCAGCCTGCCCTGCTCCTCCAGCGCGTCCAGCGCGCGCCGCACCGTTGATTCACTTAAAAACAGATCGCGAGCCAGTTCCGCTACGCGCACGCTGCCGCGTTTTTCCAGCACACGTAACAGTTCGCCGTACTTGGCCGCCGCATCGTCCGCCATACCGCTCACCCCGTCTTCCGGTTTCTCTGACGCGTCCATCATAGCAGACGCGCTGCAATACGTCAATAGCGCGCAGTTTTTTCACGCATTTTCTTCCATTTCCTTTTATATCGCGCATAATTCTGGCATTTTTTGAGCGCATATGTTATACTCGGCCCATGGAAACCGCAAGATCATGCGAGGAGCCGTAAAAATGAGCAATATCGATCACGAGATCCACACCCAATACGACGCGCTGCGCCTAACCCAACAGCTCATAGACGCACGGATCGGGGACATCGCAGCCCTGACCGCCCAAAAACCGCTTACGTGCATCGGCAGCGGTGCCAGCTATGCCATCGCCCGCGCTGCCGCTTTGATGGCGCGTCTGCGGCTTGGCTGCCCCGCCATCGCCATCGCCGCGGGCGATCTGTTGCTGCACCTGCACACCTACCGCCCCGCACTGGAAGGCTGTGTGCTGGTAGCACTGTCCCGTTCGGGCGAAACCAGCGAGGTGATGCGTTCCATCGGCGAGATGCGCGATGCGGGCGTTGCCTTTCAGGTGATGGGCGTAAGCTGCACCGCGGGCTCCCCCCTATCCACGCTGAGCGACCTTTCGCTTTCCATGCCCTGGGCATTTGACGAGAGCGTATGCCAGACCCGCACTGTCACAAACCTGTTTTTCTTCTGCGCCTACATGACCGCCCGCCTGGCCGGTGACGCCGCGCTCGCGGGCGATCTTCTCAAGGCGGCGCATGGCGGCCCCGCCTATCTGGCGCGCATCGAACCGATGCTTGCACAGGTGGCGGCGCTTGGTTGGACGCACGCCGTTGTGCTGGGCGACGCGGAGCTTGGCGGGCTTTGCGAGGAAGGCGCGCTGGCCTTCAAGGAAATTTGCCAGCTGCCCAGCAACCACTACCACCTGCTGGACGTGCGCCACGGCCCCATGGTGCTGGTGAACAAGCAAACGCTGGTGATCGCGGTGCTCTCCGCGAACGACTGCGAGCTGGAGCTGGCGCTGGTGCGCGACGTGCTCGCCAAGGGCGCAACCGTCGTTGTCTACAGCGACCTGCCGGTTGACATTGCGGGCGTCCACAGCGTCAGCTTTGGCGAAGCGCTGCTACCGCCCGCGCGCGGCATTGCGGCCATCGCGGTGTGCCAGCTGATCAGTTATCACAAATCGTTTTTGACCGGCGCCAATCCGGACGCGCCGGACGGCCTCTCTCCATGGATCCGGCTGTAGCGCTCGCTGATATTATTCCGAATCTTTCATGCGTCACAGATCGCGAGCGTTTTTGGTCTATGACGAGTAGTGGAGGCGAAGGCATAGCGTGGCTACATAGAGCCTGCGCGACAAAGGCAGAACACAAAAGCGCCGCGAGATAGAAGCGTGAAGGGTTTGAAATCGTATAACGACGCAAGGAGGTAACTATGTTTTTTGGCAGGGATACGTTCAAGTACGTGCTGATCGGCGCGGGCAGCTCCGTTTTTACGATGCGGCTGGCGGGTGACATCCTCTCGGAGGCTGCCCTGCGCGGCGGCGAGATCGCGCTGGTGGATATCGATGCGGCCGCGCTGGGCCAGGCGCAAGCGGGTGTGGAGATGCTTGTGCGAAGCAGTGGCAAGCCCTACACGGTCACAACGCATACGCGCTTTGAAAGCGCGCTGCCCGGTGCCGATTTTGTCTTTCTGACCTACGCCATCGGCGGTTACGCGGCATGGAAACAGGACATCGCCACCGCCACGCGCTTTGGCGTGAACCAGTCCGTGGGCGACACCATCGGGCCAGGCGCGGTCATCCGCATCCTTCGCACCATCCCCTTTACCATGCAGGTGGTGCACGAGATGGAGCGCGTATGCCCAAACGCCTACGCGATCAATTATGTGAACCCCGAGGGCGCGCAGTGCCTGACGATCCAGAAGCATTCCTGCATACGCGCGTTCGGGCTGTGCCACGGCACGCCGGATACGGCGCGCGTCCTGGCCGTGAACGTGTTTCAGGTGGACCCGTCGCGCTTCGGCTATGAGGCGGCGGGCGTGAACCACCTGACGTGGTTCACGCGCATGACCGTCGACGGGCGGGATGTGTACCCTGATCTGCGGGAGGCGTTGCTGACGAGCGGATACGCGCGGCGGGAGCCCATATCGTTTGCCTTGCTGGATATCTTCGCGCGCTACCCCGCGCCGGGCGACCGGCATGTGAGCGAGTTTTTCTCGGCCTTTTTGAAGGAAAAT
>Ga0351875_1001_pt1 | contig 86405 bp, 76 predicted proteins | sample BONcelFGM3001C14_FD_206784 | JGI IMG/M metagenome (GOLD analysis project Ga0351875, IMG submission 206784) | Enriched cells from coal bed in the Powder River Basin, Montana, United States - BONCAT cells FGM rep3 HSBNCT.FGM.300.1.C14 ... | reverse complement strand
CTTTTCGTCACGGATATACTTCAACATTTCGTCAGCGTTTTTAAACACAATAAAAAATCCTTTCTATACGGCAGTCATAATTGCCGTTACACGTTATTTGGCGCAATAGCCGCCGTCCACGATGAGTTCGGAGCCGGTCATGTACGAAGAATCGTCCGAAGCCAGGAACAGCGCGGTTTTAGCAATTTCCTCGGGCTTGCAGAAACGGCCCATAGGGATGTCGTCTTCCACAGCCTGGGTCCAGGCCGGATCTTTCATGTATGTGTGCTGCATGGGCGTGTTGACCATGCCCGGGTGGATGATGTTGCAGCGGATTCCCTTTTTGGCAAATTGAATGGCGATGGACTTGGTGAGTATAATGAGCGCGCCCTTGGCGCAGTTGTATGCGTCCTGGGGGATGGTGGAGCCTGTCAGGGCCGAGATAGAGCCGATATTGATGATGGAACCGCCGCCGCTTTCCAGAAGCGCGGGGATGCCGTGCTTGCAGATGAAAGTCGGGCCCTTGAGATTGATGGCGATAACCTTGTCCCAGTTCTCTTCTGTGTTTTCGGTCACGGATTTGTCAATATTCTTCCACAGCACGCCGGCGTTGTTGTAAAGAATATCCAGTTTGCCGAACGCTTTGAGCCCGGCTTTGACCAGAGCCTTGCAGTCTGCTTCCTTGCTCACGTCGCATTTGGAAAACGCGGCGTCGCTTTTGGTCTGGGTCTTGACGAGTTCCACAGTCTCTTTGCCGGCGTCCACGTTCACGTCGCCGACCACGATCTTCGCACCTTCTTTTGCGAACAGCAGTGCTGCGGCCCTGCCCTGCCCCATGCCCGCGCCTGTGATAAGTGCGACCTTGCCTTTCAAACGATTTGCCATTGTCGTTATTCTCCGTTGATGTTCAAAAAATGTATTTTCCGCGGCCGCTGAGCGGACCGTGCGAATGGCTTGATGCGAAGTTACAGATGTGTTCGCGGAACAGATTCAGGAAAGGATACCGCGTAGTCGCGGAGTGGTGATAAAATCTCTGTTATCCTTCGCCGTTCCCTTACGACCCTCTACTGTCTACTATCAACAGAAATTAAGACATTTCAAAATATTTCTTCTTTTCCCAGTCCGTGACTTCGCGGAAGTAGCGCTCGCATTCCCAGGCGAAGAGTTTTACGTAATGATCCACCACGTCGTCGCCCAGGATTTCTCGGGCGATTTCACTGTTGTCGAAATTGCGCAGAGCATCGGGCAGGTTCATGGCGAACACGGGCGCGTCCTTGAGTTCGTAGGCGTCGCCGTGGCAGAAATCGCCCACGGGCTCAAGCTTGTTTTCAATACCGTACAAACCGCTTGCCAGAGTGGCGCCCAGGGCCAGGTAAGCGTTGGCATCAGCGCCGGGGATGCGGTTTTCAATGCGGCAGGCCGGGCCAGACCCACAGGCGCGGAACGTGACCGTGCGGTTATCTCCGCCCCACGCGATGTTGTAGGGGGCGAAGGACTGGTATGTGTACCGTTTGTAAGAATTAATAAATGGCGCATAAAAAACCTGGAAATCACGCGACAATTGCATCATGCCGCCCAGATAGTGGCGCATGGTGTCGGACATGCTATGCTCTTTACCCTTATCCCAGAACAGCGGCTTTTTGGTCTTGCGGTTCCACAGGCTGGAGTGCACGTGCAGGCCCGATCCCGAATCGTTGGTGGACGGCTTGGCCATAAATGTGGCTGTGAGCCCGTTGAGTGCAGACATCTCCTTGATGCCCTGCTTGACCAGCACGTGCCAATCGGCCATGTCCAGGGCTTCCTGGTACATGACGCCGATTTCCACCTGGCCGAAGCCCCACTCGCCCTTGACGCTTTCCACATCGATGCCCGCATCGCCGAGCCCGTTGCGGAAGATGCGCAGGATCCACTCATCCATGGATGTGCGGAAGATCGAGTAATCGCCGTAGTTGCGGAACAGGGGCTCCATGTCACGGTAGTCTTTGGCACGCGCGTCGTCGAAATTCTCCTTGTACAAATGAAATTCGAGTTCGGACGCCATATAGGGGGTAAAACCCATTTTGTTCGCTTTGTCAATCTGGCGGCGCAGGATGGAGCGCGGAGCAATGTCGATAAGTTCGCCTTCCTCAGTGCAAGTATCGCAGAGCACAATCACGGTTTTTTCGAACCAGGGGTAAGCGCGCAGGGTGTTGTAATCGGGTTTCGCGAACATGTCGCCATAGCCTGTGTGCCAGCCCGTGAACTTCATGCCCGGGATCAGCACCAGATCCATGTCCCAGCCGTAATTGCAGGAGCAGGTCGCGATCCCGCCTTGAAAATGTTCGTAAAAGGTTTTGGCGACCAGGCGCTTACCGTACAAGCGGCCCTGCAGGTCGATGCCGGCCATGATGACCGTGTCCACGAGTCCCTCGTCGATAAATTTCTTGAGCTGTTTGAGATCGATCTTCCCTTTAAGTTCCATGTCCCGGCTCCTTTTGCGCTGTTTGGCGGGATATCCCGCTTTTGCCTATTGGCAAACGGAAAGCGGGCGCGTTACGTAGCGCCCGCCGTGGCTTTCATGGTTCAGGTTACTGCATCTGTTGTTCATCATGAGTGCTGCCGTCACACTTCGCGCGCGCCCTTGCGGTCCACGCTGCATAATTGCACGGTGGATTTGAGTCCGTTTTTGAGGAACGCTTTTTTCATGGCCTGGCCCACTTTGTCGGCCGGGCCTTTTGCGGGAATGGCTGCGAAAACCGTGGGCCCCGCACCACTGATGGAACAGCCCAGAGCGCCCGCGTTGATGGCGGCTTCCTTAACATCATAAAAACCCGGAATGAGCTTTGCGCGGGCCGGTTCCACAACCAGATCGCAGATGGACCGCGCGAAAAGGTCAGGGTCTTTTTTGGCAAAAGCGGCAACAATGGCGGCCGTGTTTCCCATGTTGCTGACGAACTTGTGCAGATCCACCTTTTTGGGCAGCACCTTGCGCGCCTTGGCCGTGGGCAAGGCCATGTCCGGCGTAACCATAATTAATGTAAGACCGGGCAGCCCGCCCATGGAGATAACTTCCAGAGGGTCGCTGCTGCGTGTGATGGTGCCGCCGCCAAATAGTGCGGCGGCCGTATTATCCGCAAAAAAAGCGCCGCTCACCGCGGCTTCGGCCTCGGTGCACAGTTGCAGCAGTTCGTCGCGTTTAAGCCTGTCGCCAAAAAGCCGGTTGGCCGCAAACCCGCCGGCCACGGCGCTGGCCGCGCTGCTGCCCAATCCCGAAGCAACGGGCACGCCTTTTTTAATACGCAGTGTCATGCCCATATCCGCATCAATGGCGCGCAGCACTTTCATGGCCGCGATGCCCGCGGTGTTCATTGCCGCATCTTCGGGCAGCGGCACCTTGGACCCAGTGATTTCAAGAATCTCAACACCCGGTTTTCTCTTTCGGGCCGCGGCCACTTCATCGCCGCAGTTAGTGATAGCTACGCCAAGAACATCAAACCCAGGCCCGATATTGCCTATGGACGCTGGGGCAAAAACAGTAACAGATCGCAAAGTATTTCCTCCAGTAATAATTCGGGAAAGGCGGTTGGATGCGATGGCTCACACCCCGATTCGCTTTTCATAATGCGCCGCAACGATGGCGCTGAAATTTCTAATGACTTGTGCGCCCTGGTTGCGGGCGATATCTTCATCGGGCATAGGATTCCACGTGGGATCATGGTGCTTGATATCAGGCGTCATTTCGGGGTGAAACTGGATGCCGTACACAGGCAGTCCCATGTGCTTCATGACCATGATCTCGCATTCTTCCGACCTGGCCAGAAGAACAAAATCCGGGGGCATGGCCGTGACATTCACACTGTGGCTGACCGGGCAAAGGAATTCCCCCTGGTATCCTGCAAAAAGAGGGTCTTCCCGCACAATTCGTATTGTATCGAGTTTCAGGCGCATGCGGCGCTGTTTCTCAATTTGCCCGCCCAGGGCGCTGGCCAGGAGTTCATGGCCGAAGCAAATACCGAGAATTGGCATGCCCATTTCAACCAGCCCGCGCACGAACACTTCTTCCTCGCGAATCCACGGATCATCATTAAGCGGGGATTTCAAAGACCCGCCGATGACCACGCCCCGCACATCCTTTTCCGCGGCCCAGGCGCGCGGGTCCATGGTGAACCCGTTATGAAACACGTGGTTAAACGTGTCGAAATCATCCTCGAAATGCACTGCCGTATTGGAAAACAGATAAAAACCAAGCTGGCAGCAAGCGTTTCCCAAAATGGCTATATTTCCTGTGTCCATGGCTCCTCCGGCCCCCACCCGACAAACTGTTATTTTAACATAACCCCAACGGGTTTTAAAGACAACCCGCGCGATGCCGATATGAAAATAGAGAATACGGGACATAAGGTCCGGCATCACTGGTTTTGTAATGTGTCGTCAGTAATTGCAGCTTTTAGAATACGCATAGCAAAGCCTGACTTGACTCCATTAGAAAATCGCCGCAAATGTAGTTTTCAGGATGAAATCGGGAACAAGTTAATCCATACGCGACAAAGAGCAGGCCACAGGCGGCAGGCGACCCGGATAAAAAACCCGTAGTTCCCACGAAAATTCAATCCAGCCCAAAACGCAGCGAGTCGTACAGGAAATCAACCTGCCGTGCAACAGGCCTGTTCTTGTTTTGTTGCAGCGTCCACGTCAGACATCGAATTTATGAATTCTTCAGAAAAACCTGTGAATCATGTGCATAACCCAGCGGTAACAATACAGGAATACTGTCAAAATCGAAGAAATCGTAAGCAAGTGGCCGACGAAACTGTAAAGCCTTTTAAATAATTTGTATTTGGCCTTCAACCGCTCCATAAAACTATCATTCGCATCCGTATCCATGTGTGGGCTGAGTGTAATGCGGGACAGCATGAAATGGCCTGGAGAGGAGAACATGGCGTTGAACAACTGACTTGCTGTTCTTAAGAAATAAGAAAAGCAGAACAAAAAGAAGGTCAGGAAGAATAAGGGAATGAGGAATGAGTCCGACTTCCCCTGCATCAGGTATGCGTCCGCCCCGACAATGAGAGAAATAATCGCGAGTTCAAACGCGATGTTCAAACCGAATATGCGCATGAATTTTTGGCGCAAAAATACTTTTTCATCCATTTTGAAATTTTCAGGAACTTTGAGAAATAAATCGCGCTTGCGCAGAAAGGAAGTTACGTTTTCCACGCCCAGCGTGAACCTCATTTTTTTGTATAACAACAGCCACACGGATATCACAAAAACCGCCGGCTGCCAGAGGTAATACATCAAACTCAGGGAAACGCCGGGTCTGAGCCATGCCAATACCCAATTAAACCAAAACGACAACAGCACAATCAGCGTAAAAGAAATCAGATACTGGCTGCCGCCATAGAACGTGTTGAACCGGATGCGGTTGACAGTCTCTCTAATGTGCCCGGCTTCAAAGTCGAATTTCGCGGACGCCAAAATTTCAAGCTGCACATAGGAGTATTTGTAGTACAGGATATATAGGACGAAACCGCTTGCACAAGCAAAAAAATACAGCCAGGTTTCCGTGGCGACAACTGGGAAAACACCGCGCGAAATCATCCGGAACAGAGCAACCGTGAAATTCCCCAGAATCACAACCTGCACGCCGCCAATCAAATCAAGATACTGCGTCGACCAGATAATTAGAGTGATGAAGGCCGTGGCCATGAAGATAGATCCGCCGGTCATGAATTTCTGTGTCAGTGGGATTGCGGCGGCGTTGTTTGCGGTCAGAATCAGGAATCCCGTAGCCAGAACTGAAAAAAAGAATATGGCCGGAGCATACAACATAGGGGTTTCGAACTGAATGTCAGAATCCCCATCAGAAAGAATTATCGGCACGAACCGTATCGCGAGATATGGCATGATGCCTAACAGTCCGTATGAGACATGCGAAAGGGACGAACACAGAAACAACTGATCCACAAGCCGCACAAGGTAGTCAAGAGAGGAATTCGTCATGAAGGGATTATGTGAAAATTGAAAACCGGCGATGGGAATTTGCGATATATAGTAAAAAACCAGATACGCCAATGTCAGCAGTGCAACCTGCGCATATAGCATGGGGTTGTTGAGGCTTCTCACAATACGCTGCATGCGAAGCTTGATCTTCCCCTCCAGAGTAATCTGATAGCTCGCACGAATATTTCCATGCTTGCACAAATATCTATAGAAACCAATAATTTCTGCCCTGTGCTGTCTTCTTACGGCAAACCCGATGCCCATTGTTTTCAGTGATTTGATGAAGGCGGAAAGCATGTCAAATACCTGCTCGAGCCCTTTTTCCTTTGCTTCCGTGAACTTTCCAAATTGCACCAGAATCGAGCGTATTCTTTCGATGTCGTGGGCTTTGGAATTGTCTGATGCCAATTCCGCAACGTATTGCCCAATCAAATCCTCGAAACTCCGCGTGGCATCGAACGCGACCTCGGGAAGAAGCAAAGAATCCACCGGGGAATCCGGCAAGTCCTTACCCATGGAGCGTTTTATATATACGCGCTTTACGTGCTCAGGCACAGGAACCCCGTCGTCCAAACCCGGAACGCCATTCGCTCCAACGGTCAGTCCCATGCCGCGCCAGTATTTGATCCTGCTCAGAACTTCAGGTTTGTGAATGTTCAGCAAATAATACATGGTCGTCCGGTCAATATCGTTGAAAAGTTGGGCGTCGCGCGCCATAAACTGCCGCGCAAGTATATTCAGAATTTCAAAACGGGATCTCATGTCGGACAGCGATGAGGTCTCATCGACCATGCGTGCGGTCTGATCAATAAACAACGTCCAGCAATAGTCGATACTGCGCAAAAGAATGAGTCGCTCCCGGGCAAAAGCGTAAGGTCCGGCTATCTCTCTGCGTTCCATGAAGGTATTGTTAAGGAGTTGCTTCAAGCTTGTGGCAAACGCGGATTTATCACGCTTTTGCAGCGACCAGATAGCGGGGGGAATAATCAGCCCGGTTTGATGAGACAATTCGTGCAGCATGGCGGAATTTTGCGCCAGCCCGGCGCCGCACATGGTTTCCACGGCCTGATTGATAATCGAGGGGATCTTGTATGAATAATCAAGTGAGTCGGCCAGGGTTTCGCGTCGCATCAGGATATCAGTCCTGGTGCGGTTCAGATATTCATCTCTAAAGAAAGCCGTCTGGCGCCTGTAAAAACTCACAATGACAATACGGCGCTGCGCATTTCGAATTGCGCGTGTAATCCAGGGATGCTGAATTTCGTCTCCATCATCGAATCCGAACCGATCCATGATTTTTTTAACTTGAACGCCGCCTAGAGTTTGCAGGAGGTCATCTTCCAGGGAAATGATAAAATGGGAAGAACCGGGATCTCCCTGGCGGCCCGCGCGGCCCTTGATTTGTTCATCGAGCCTGCGCATTTCCGAGCGGCCCATGCCGATTACATGCAGCCCGCCCGCCTTCTTGGCGGCGTCATCCAGGCGGATATCCACGCCCCGGCCCGCCATTTTCGCCACGATCGTCACCCGGCGCGACACGCCCGCGTGCTTGATAATTTCCGCTTCCTGGAAATGGTTCTCAGCGGTGAGCAATGTGACCGGAATGCCTTTTCTTGAACAAAAACTTTCAAGGGCCTTGGCGTCGCGAACATTCGTAGTCCCGACCAGTACGGGCCGGCCGGCTTTCACACATTCCTGAATATCGATAACCACGGCGACGATCTGGTCCTTTTTCCCTGCGAACACGCTGTCGTTGTAATCGGCGCGGATGCAGGGCTTGTGCGGTGGAATAATAATCACATCGAGGTGGTACATGGCTTTGAATTCCAGGCAATCCTGAATGGCCGAGCCGGACATGCCCGAAATTTTTTTAAATCGTGATATAAAGCTTTGAATTGTGATTTGCGACAAAACCGAATTCGGATAACTGAGGGGAACGCGTTCCTTGAACTCTATGCTCTGCTGAATCCCGAATTCAAAGCTGCTGCCGTAGTGCGGCCGTCCCGTTGTCGAATCGATTGGAATGAGCTCTTTGTCCTTGATCAGATACTCCCGCCCTTTTTCATAGAAGCTCACAGCCGATATCGCACATTTGAGATAAAACCGCAGCAGGGACGGATGCATTTCAATCCGCTCCGAAATTTCCGTGATTTTATTGTATCCGTTCATTGTAAACGTCACATCTTTGCACAGAGGATCTAATGTATAATCCTGTAGTTCGTGGAAATACCGGACGAACATCAAGGTGTCTACGAAGTCCTTGTGATCGAAATCCACAGGATTCACGAGTTGGAAATGGGTCGAGCCCTGGTCCATCAGAACGTTATCGATTTCATCAATAATGATACTGTCGTGTGGTATTGGGAAATTCGCGTCCGCGGTCAGCGAATGATTTTTTCTCAGGAAATCAAAAATCAGCATTTCCGTTGATACATAAATAACGTCCGCCTGATAGGCACGCATTTTATCCTGCACGGACATGCCCGGTTGGACCACAGAAACCTTGATATCAAGAATCTGATACAAAGGTGCGAATGAGTGCGCATCACGCCATGACAGGTGATCATTCGGAGACAGAATAATCACGCGCTTTCCATACAGGACATCCATAATCGCCTGGTACGGGGCCACCAGGGTTTTCCCTTCTCCGGTATTCATCTGGATGATCTTGCCCCGGCGCATGACCAGGGCGGCCAGGAGTTGCTCGTCGTATGCGTCGGGATGAATGTACGGGTTGTATTCGAAATGTTCGACGCCAATTTTGCGCTGCGTGAATTCCCGAATGATGGCGAATAAGCACACTTCCGTGTCTTCGGGCTTGACCCCGCTGCCCACCATGGCTCTAAAATGCCTGAACTGCTCCCGCAGTTCATCATCAGACAATTTCTGGTATTGGATTTTAAATTCATTTATTGCCGCCACTGTCTTAAGCAGTTGGGTTGTCAATCCCCAACCCTTGATTTGAAGATAAATTGACAGCAACTCGGGAATTGGAATCATGGGCATATCCTTTTCGTATGGAATAATCCTGTTTCGTAAGCGCAAAGAGTGCACTGCACATTAACAACGGAACTCAATACGGCATTTTAAATTGCTGAAAGTGTTAGATTTTCAAACTAATGCGGCGATTATATCATTATTCCTAAATCCCGCTGCTAAACAAAATAAAAATAATTCCAAATACTTCTTACCCAGCTCCGCCAATTGTTCCGGACTCTGCAAGTCTCGCTTTGTATTCATAAATATTTGTGCGGCAGCATCGAAATGCCGCACTGGAAATATCAATGCAAGCGGAGGCTTTTCAAATATTTTGCTGGGCGTGCTCCTGGCCGCCGCCTTGCGCATCGTTGTACAGTTCGGGGAAAACAGCGCTGGAAATCTGCAATCAGTTTATCGGTAACGGCAAATGTTTGCTAAATCATATCCCTTGGGGAAATGCGATGCTATACGTTGAACCGCACCTGGATGATGTCGCCGTCCTGCACGATGTAGTCCTTGCCTTCGAGGCGGTAGCGGCCTTCGTCTTTGACGCCCTGCATGTTGCCGTGGCGATCGAAATCCGCATAAGCGGCCACTTCGGCGCGGATGAAACCGCGGGCAAGGTCGCTGTGAATTTTGCCGGCCGCGGTCACGGCGTTGTCGCCCTTTTTGATGGCCCAGGCGCGGCACTCGTCTTCGCCCGAGGTGAAGAAAACAATGAGGCCAACACGCAGCCAGGCCATGCGCAGGATGCGGTCACGGGCTGGTTCTTTGATTCCCAGATCGGCAAGGAATTCGGCGCTCTCTTCCGCATCCAGGCCTGCGATCTCCATCTCGATCTTGCCGGCCAGGTCAATGACCGGCACATCCGCGCCGGGCAGTGCCGCGGCCACTTTTTCGGCTATGCCCGCACCCAGGTCGTCTTCATGGATGTTGATAACAGCCATGAGGGGCTTGAGGGTGAGCAGGCCGAAATTGCGGATCATGACTTTCTGATCCTCTTCAAAACCCGTGGCGTCAAGCACGTCACCGGCCTCGAGTTTAGCGGCAACACCCTGGAGAAATTCCTTTTCCTTGTCCAGCTTCACGCGTTCATCCTTGGCCGCGCGCTTCCATGAGTCGCCGATGCGATCAATGCGGCGCTCGATGACTTCGAGGTCGGCCATGGCCAGTTCCAGGAGCAGGGATTCCAGGTCGCTGGCCGGGTCTACTTTGTCTTCGGGATGGGGCACGGATTCATCTTCAAAAGCGCGCACAACAAGAAGGAGCGCGTCGCACGTGCGCAGGTCTCCGATGTGTTTGGCGGGAAAACCTTTTTCGCCCTGCCCTTTCTGGAACGGGGCGAAATCCATGACCTTGAGTTCCACGTGGGTTTTCTTCTTGGGGTTATAGTGTGCGGTAAGCTGGTCCAGGCGCGGGTCCGGAACTTTGACCATGGCCACATTGGCGTCGGTGTCCGCGCCGCTGAAAGCCGCTGTTTCGGCCTGTGCGCCTGTTAGCGCATTGAACACGGTCGTTTTGCCCGCGTTTGTCATTCCCACGATTCCAAGTAACATGCGTCAAAATCCCCCCTGCTGCTGTGCTTTGTTTCGGGCGCCGGCATCCGAGCCTTTATTGTAATCCATTGCGCCTGAACGCGGAAAAGCCTATCAAGGAGTATAATAGGTATCAGACTATGAAATGCATTTTTTCTCTGATCACCTTGTTTGTTGCACTCACCGCGGCTGTGCCTGCGCGTGCGGACACGGCTGTGGAATTGTTCGCGGCCGGCTCGCGGCTTGAGGAACTGGGCCAATGGGAAAAGGCCGCGCGCCAGTACGAGCGCGCCATCGCCCAAAGTCCAGGATATACGGATGCTTACTTCCGCCTGAGCCTGGCCGAGATTAAGCTGAACCGCTATGAGCTTGCCGAAAAGCACCTGCTGCAAACACTTTCCCTCATGCCAGGGCACATCAAGGCGCAGGCGTGGCTGGGTGTGGTTTACGCGGACACGGGCCGGCCGCATGAAGCACTGGACCTTCTGGAAAAGGCATCCACCACAGCCACCGACGATGTCTCGATTCTGGTAAAAATCGGCGATGTGCATATGTCCCTGGATCACCTGGAAAAAGCGCGCACTTACTATGAAACATCCATTGAAAAGGACCCGGGATTTTCTGCGGGGTACACAGGCCTGGGATGTGTAATGCAGGAACAGGGCGACTACGGCAAAGCCATGGATCTATACCTTCAGGCCCTGGGTGTAAACCCCGGGGACAGCTTGGCCCACTTGCACCTCGCCGGCCTGTTTATACGCAAGGGCATGTACGCGCAGGCCGAGTCTGAACTCTCCAAACTCACGAGCAGCAACCCGGACAGTAAAGAAATTTTCCGCATGCAGGCCGTGCTGGCCGCACACACCAAATCCGCGGAAACCGCGCGCGCCATGCTGCTCAAGGCCCTGGAATCCTTTCCCGGAGATGCGCACCTGCACTATGAAGTTGGACTGATCCAAAAACAACTGGAACAGTACGACGCGGCCATTGAAAGTTTTCAAAATGCGGCCCGGCTGCGCCAGGGGTTTGCCGGCGCCCATGTGCAAATCGCCCAGATCCTTTCTTTGAACGGAGACGAGGACGGCGCCATGGCCCGGCTGCAGACTGCTGTGCGTCTGGATGCGAATCACGCGGAAGCGCACTATGAACTGGCGGTGCTGCTGCACGCCCGGAGCGACATGAAACAGGCCCGCACGCATTATGAAAAAGCGCGCGCCCTGGGCCATGCGGAAAACGCTTTGTTTGAAGTTCTGTTTCACAACCGCTGACGGGCCAATAACGGTTATTTAGCTCATTTTTACTCTGATTTTTTCATATAATCATTACAAATAGCGGTCCAACATATATAATGTTCAATGACGCGTGCGTCATGGTTTCATTGTTTTTAACAAAACGGGGAGAGTACCATGTCCGGACACTCTAAATGGAGCACCATCAAACGCAAAAAGGGCGCGGCGGATCAGAAGCGCGGCCAGGAATTTTCCAAGCTGATTAAGAATATTTCCGCAGCCGTGCGTGAAGGCGGCGAAGATCCCGACGCCAACACCAAGCTGCGAGGATTTGTGGACAAGGCCAAGGCCATCAACATGCCTGCGGACACGCTCAAGCGGGCTATCGCCCGAGGCAGCGGCACCCTGGATGGGGTGCAGGTCGAGGAAATCGCGTACGAAGGCTACGGCCCTCAGGGCGTGGCCGTGCTCGTGGATTGCCTGTCTGATAACCGAAACCGCACAACCGCCGAAGTGCGCCACATTCTGACCAAATACGGCGGCAGCCTGGGTGAAGGCGGGTGCGTGGCATGGATGTTCGACAAACGCGGCATGATCCTGGTTCCGCGCGAAGGCGTGGATGCAGACGCACTCATGGAATGCGCCATTGAAAACGGGGCCGCGGATGTGGATGACGGGGATGACCAGTTCTTCACCATCACCAGCGAAGTCGCAGACTTCGACGGCCTGCAAAAAGCTCTGGAAGCCGCGGGCTTCCCCATAGAAAGCGCCGAGCTTACCATGATCCCCCAGACCACGATTGAAGTGGATGAGAAACACGCGGGGTCCGTGATCAAAATCATGAACCTGCTCGAAGAACTCGACGACGTTCAAAACGTGTATTCCAACTTTGACATCTCCGACGAAATCATGGACAAACTCGACATCTAAGGAGATTGTTTTTGCTCATCATCGGAGTGGACCCGGGCCTGGCCAACACAGGTTACGGCATCATCGACGTACAGGGCCAGACCCTCAAACCCGTGACCTACGGGTGTATCACCACTCCGGCGGACATGCCCTTCCCGGAACGGCTGCTGCAGATTCACGATGCGTTTTCCGAGGTGCTGGACCACCACAAGCCTGAACTGTGCGCCATGGAGTCCATCTTCTTCGCCAAAAACGCAAAAAGCGCTTTTCAGGTGGGGCACGCGCGCGGCGCCAGTATCCTCACCGCGGCCCTGCGCGAAATCCCGGTCTACGAATACACGCCCATCCAGATCAAGAAGGCGCTCACAGGCGTGGGCCGGGCCGACAAAAACCAGGTGCAGTACATGACCCGCGTGATTCTCAGCCTTAAGGAAATACCAAAACCCGATCACGCGGCAGACGCCTTGGCCGTGGCCATCTGCCACGCCAACTCCATGAAACTGCGCGCTGTCACAGGAAACTCGAAGCACGTGTACGGCCAATAAGCGGAAAGACGTTGACTCATGATCGGATTCCTGCACGGAGAAGTTGCAGACATAAACGATACCGAACTGCACCTGGATGTGCACGGCGTGGGTTACCGCATCACGGTGCCCACGAGCGTGCGGGCCGCGGTGGAGCGCGGGCGCAGCGCGCGCATTCACACGAGTTTGATCATCAGTGATGATCGCCCCAATCTGTACGGATTCATGAGCGCCCAGGAACGCGATATCTTCGAGATCCTGATCAAGGTGTCCGGCATCGGCCCCAAAGGCGCGGTCAAGATGCTCAGCATCCCGCGCGAGCAACTCGTGGCCGCCATCCAGAACGGTGACATCGCCGTGCTCACCACCGTGCCCGGCGTGGGCAAGAAAACCGCAGAGCGCGTTTGCCTGGAGCTGCGCGACAAGCTGGGCGCGAGCTTTGGCGGCAGCGTTGTGCCGGGCATTGCCCCGGCCCTGGCCGCAGATGATGAGGTGGGTGCGGCCATGCAGGGCCTCCAGGCCCTGGGCTTCTCTCCCTCTGAAATCCGCGCGTACATCAATTCCATTCCCGAAAAAGAGATCAAGGGCAGCACCGCCCAGAAAATCATAACTATGTGCCTCAAGAAGAGAAAGTGAGGATATTCCCCCCTATGGCAAAAGAAAAACGAGACAAGGTCGTACTCGCATATTCCGGCGGCCTGGACACGTCCGTTGCCGTGAAATGGCTCCAGGTGGAACACGGCCTGGATGTCATCGCATGCTGCGTGGACGTGGGCCAGAACGACAACCTGGAAATCGCGCGCAAAAAGGCGCTTCAGATCGGCGCGGTCAAGGCCGTGGTCGTGGATGCGCGCGAGCGCTTCTGCCGCGACTACCTCACCCCGGCCATCATGGCCAACGCCGTGTACGAGGGCCGCTATGTGCACAGCACCAGCCTGAACCGGCCCATGATTTCCGAAGTGCTGGTGGAAGTGGCGCGCAAGGAAGGCGCCACGTTTTTCTCGCACGGCGCAACAGCCAAGGGCAATGACCAGGTGCGCTTTGAGGTTTCCGTGCGCGCCCTGGCGCCCGAAATGCAGGTGGTGGCCGTGGCCCGCGAATGGGGCATCAAGGGCATCACCCGCGACATGGAAATCGATTACGCCAAAAAGCACGGCATCCCCGTGGACGCCACAAAAAAATCGCCCTACAGCGTGGACATCAGCTTCTGGGGCAAAAGCACGGAATGCGGCCTGCTTGAAGACCCGTGGAACGAGCCGCCCGATGAAGCGTACAACTGGGTCACGCGCATCGAGAAAGCCCCGGACAAACCCGAATACGTGGTCGTGGGCTTTGAAAAAGGCGTACCCGTATCCGTGGACGGGCGCAAGATGAAGCTCATGAACCTGATCAGCAAACTCAATGACCTGGGCGCCAAGCACGGCGTGGGGTACACGGACATGGTGGAAAACCGGCTCGTGGGCATCAAGTCGCGCGAAACATACGAAGCCCCGGGCGCAACCGTGATTCTGTGCGCGCACCGCGAGCTTGAAAATCTGGTGCTCACCCGCGACGCCCAGCACTTTAAAACCGGCGTGGAGCAGCGCTTCAGCGAGTTGATCTACGACGGCCTCTGGTTCAGTGAATTGCGCCGGTACCTGCAGGCGTTCATCGAGGCCACACAGGAAAAAGTCACAGGCAAGGTGCGGCTCAAGCTGTACAAGGGCAGTTGCGTAGCCGTGGGCCGGCAGTCGCCGTTCTCGCAGTACTCGCAAAAGATGTCCACATATGACACCGGCGACATGTTCGACCACACTGCGGCCGAAGGATTCATCAAGCTCTGGGGCCTGCCCCACCAGGTGGACGCGCAGGTTATGCAAAACGCGGCAAAAAATAAAAAGAAATAACAGCAACGGTGAAATCTATGGGGTCGCCGGCCCATAAAAGAACAGACCCGGCGGCGCAGTAAAATCCGGCACGGCGGAAACAACCGGCATGGAATGGCTGAAATTCATTAACTTATCGCTCAACCTCAGCCCCCTGGAAGCGGCCAAGGCTCTGGTGGAAATCGGCATGATCGCGGTCATGCTGTATTACCTGCTGGCGTTTCTGCAGCGCACGCGCGCCGTGGCCATTCTGCGCGGCCTGGGCATCATGCTCATCGTATATGTGGTGGCGTACCTGCTCAAGCTGGGCACCATCACCACGCTGTTGCGCTGGTTCGGCACGGTCATCCTCATCGCCATCCCCATTGTGTTCCAGCCCGAGCTGCGCCGCGCCCTTGAACAGATCGGGCAGCGCGGATTCTGGCAGCGCCGATTCGCAGGCCTGGAAAAAGAGGAGGTCATCAAGCTGATCCATTCGCTCGTGATGACTCTCGAAGACCTGGCCATTGTGAAAATGGGCGCGCTCATCGTGCTCGAACAGGAAGGCCGGCTTGAGGAATATGTGGACTCGGGCACGTCCGTGGACGCGATTGTCACGCCCGAACTGCTCAAGACCATCTTTTTCCCGCATACATTCCTGCACGACGGCGCGGTCATAATCCGGGGCAACCGGGTGCTGGCCGCCGGCTGCTTCCTGCCCCTGAGCGAAAACCCCTCGCTGAGCCAGGAAGTGGGCTCGCGCCACCGCGCCGCACTCGGCATCACAGAGGTCAGCGACGCCGTGTCTCTGATCGTGTCCGAGGAAACCGGCAAGATATCTCTCGCCCATAACGGCAAACTCATCCGCGACGTCAAGGCCGACGCCCTGCGCGAACTGCTCTACAGCATCTGCTTCCCGCAGGGCACAACCTTCTCGTCGCCGCTCGGAGGCTCCGGTGAAAGGGATTCTTCTTAACAACTGGCGCCTGAAACTCGTGGCCGTGCTCGTGTCCCTGGGCCTGTGGCTCTATATTTATCGTGAGCACAACCCGCGATTCTCCATCACACACCAGGTGTCCATGCGCTACCTGAACCAGGACAAAGCCCTGAACCTGGGCAATGCCCCGAATACCCTCGAAGTCAAATTCAAGGGCAGCCCCGAGCAGATCCAGAACATAGACCCCAACAAGATGTGGGCCGAAGCCGACCTGTCGGGCCTGGACGCCGGGCGCCACAATGTGCCCGTGCGCGTGCACAACGAGTCGCGCGCCGAAGTGGTGGACAAAAATCTCACAGTATCGCTGAACCTGGAACGGCTCAACAGCATTGAGCGGCCACTCACGGTCATCCCCATCGGGTCCCTGCCCATTGACAAGCGCCTGGGCACAGTGCGGCCCAGCCGCGACGTGGTCACCTTCTATGGGTTCGAAAGCTCGCTGAACAAGGTGTCCGAAGCCACGATCAGCCTTTACCTCACCGAGCAGGGCAAAAGCTTTTCCGTGCGCCTTCCGGTTGAGGCCCGGGACAAGTTCGGCAACTCGGTCACCGGGGTCACCGCCGAACCCCAGGAGATCACTGTGGATGTGGCCGTGAACAACGCCAACACCCGCATCGTTCCCGTGAACCTGAACTTCAACCGCGGCATGGACAGCACGCATGTGGTGGCTGAATATTCCCCCACAACTGTGACCCTGTTTGGCAAGGAAAAAGCCCTCGAAAGTATCAAAAATGTAACAACGGAAACTATCGACGCAGACACATGCGTACCCGGCACACAGATGGAAGTGGATATCCGCCTGCCCCGCAATGTATTTTCCGCAGACGACACAGTCACGGTTTCGTGCAAGGAGCCGCGCCGGGTGGATCGCCTGTTCACGGTCAACCTGGAAACGGCCGATGTTCCGCACGGGTTTGAAGCAACCATTGAAAGAACCAAGTTTGAAGTCACGATCACCGGAGACGCCGTGGACCTGGATCAGCTCAAGCTCGAACAGATCAAAGCGGTGCTGAACCTCACGGGCCTGAACACCGAAGGGCGCCACAACGTGAAACCCACCCTGTCCGTCACAAATACCCGGGGAGACCTGGAACTCGAATACGATCCCTCCCCGATTCCTGTGACACTGAAGAAGAAATGAGGATTTCCCATACATGGCAGCAATGCAGCGCATGATTTCGTTCGGCACCGACGGCATCCGCGGCGCCGCCAACATGGAATTGACCACGGAAACAACCATGCTCGTTGGCAAATGCGTGGCCGCGCGCCTGAGCATGGTCCGCGGGACCATGAAGCGCGTGCTCATCGGCAAGGATACACGCGTGAGCGGCGACATGCTGGAAGCCGCGCTCATGGCCGGCATCTGTTCGGCCGGGGCCGACGCCTGGCGCGTGGGCGTGGTGCCCACTCCCACCCTGGCGTATCTCACAAAAACCCTCAACTGCGATTGCGGCATTATGATCTCCGCGTCCCACAACCCTGTGGAAGACAACGGCCTCAAGGTTTTCTCCAGCGAAGGGCTCAAGCTCGACGCCCAAACCGAAAAAGACATTGAGGAACTGATGACCGGCAGGGGGGAAAGCATTCCCTTGCCCACGGGCGACATGGTGGGCAATATCCTGGACAAGGCCAGCCAGGTGAACACGTACCTGGCGCACGTGCGCCACATGCTGCGCGGCGCTTATATCGACAAACCCATCGTTGTAGACTGCGCGTACGGCGCGGCCTCGCGCCTTGCCAAAAAGATTTTCAAGGAACGCGCCGAGGATGTGATCTTTATCCACAGCGACGAGGACGGACACAAAATCAACGTGAACTGCGGATCCACGCGCCCGCAGCAGTTGCAGAAGAAAGTCAAGGAATCCGGCGCGGCCCTGGGGTTCGCGTTCGACGGCGACGCTGACCGCTGCATCTTCGTCAACGAAAAAGGAGAGGTCGTGGACGGCGACCAGATCATGCTCCTGTGCGCCCGCGCCTTAAAACAGGAAAACAAACTCAAGGACAACACCCTGGTGTCCACGGTCATGAGCAACATGGGCCTGGAAAAAACCCTGGCCGCCGAGGGCATCACCATGCTGCGCACGCCCGTGGGCGACAAGTACGTGCTGCGCGAAATGCTCGAGCACGATTACGATCTGGGAGGCGAGCAGTCCGGGCACATCATCTTCCGCCGTCTGTCCTCAACCGGCGACGGGCTCATCACCGCGGCCCAGGTGCTTAAAATCGTGTCCGCGGGTAATGTGCCATTCAGCGAACTCACGGCCCTGGTCCGCTCATCCCAGTTCCTCAAAAATGTGCGGGTGCCGGACAGGGACGCATTTTTTGACAGCAAAGCCATCTCGGACAAAGTCAAAGCCGTTGAAGAACAACTCGGGGACAATGGCCGGGTGGTGGTGCGGCCATCAGGCACCGAGCCCAAGGTGCGCGTGATGGTCGAGACATGGGACGAGTCCCTGGCCGAAAAGCTCACGGACGAGATCCTCGACACCGTGCGCGCCGAACTGGGCGTTTCATAAATTTCTATTCATTTTTCATTTGGTTGTTCGGACAGTTCCCGGGCGTACTGCTTAAGGGCGCTGATTCTGTTTCCGTGCGCCGGGTGCGTGGCGAACATGTAGGCCCAGCCCGGGGTTTTATCCTGTTTCTCGAGGATACGGAACAGCTTGTCCGCGCCCTGTGTGCGACCGTAGGTTTTGTAAACGAGCAACAGGCCGAACCTGTCGGCTTTGGCTTCCTGGCTGCGGCTGTACTTCCGGTTCGCGAGGTTGAATGTGCCCGAGCCCACGATGCCACCCACCTCGGAGTGGCCGAAAATAAGGGCGTAGCAGATTTGCAGTCCCAGGGCCCGGCCCATGCCGCGCAGGTGGTCCCGGTGCTTGAAATGCCCGAGTTCGTGTCCCAGCACAAAGGCGCGTGCAATTTCCTCATGCGTGAGTTTGTCGAGCAATCCTTGGGTAACCCCGATGCCGCCTCCTGGCATGGCCAGGGCGTTGGGCGTGGGATTATCGATAATGAAAAGCCTATAATCCAGCTGGGGGACTTGTTCGTGCGCGGTGAGTTTGCGGAGAATGGCGTCAAGTTCCGCGAGGTCCCCTTTATCCTTGCCTGCGGCCTTTTCTTGTGCGTATCCCAAGCCGTTAAACAATTTTTTCTCGGTGTCCGCAGGCAGGCGCGATACCACGGCGTCCACGGTGAGCCCCACGGCCACGTACACACCCGCGGCAAGGCAGCATACCATAACAATGAGCTTGACAAGTTCACGCATGGCGGTGCCATGGGCTGAACTAATGTCCGCTGTGTTTCCCATGTCTTTTGGCTGGAACCTGATCATGGCGTCACTTCTGGTACTTGAGCGCGGTGCCGTATGCCAGCACTTCCACAGACCCGATCTTGTTTTGCCCGCCCAGGGAAATCCGGGATGTTTCCATGCGCAGATTTACGATGATATCAGCATCCGGAAACTGCTCCTTCATGCGCAGGATGGCCTCGCGCCGGCCGCGGTCCACCAGGGATTCATACGCCGTCACACGCCCGCCCACGATGCTGCGCAACCCGAACAGGAACTGCTTGAAGTAATCAATGGAAATCACGACCGAGCCCATGACCATGCGCACTTCGGCCAGGGGCTGCGTGTCTCCCATGGGCAGTTCATACGGAATTGCCGTGAGGTTGCGGAACTGTTCTTCGCGCGCGTGGATGGACTTGTAATGCCTTTTCTCAATGATGGAGCCCGTGATCATGGCGAGCACCAACAGAAACACGACTGAGATAATCTGTATGATAGACCCGTCCATATCAGATCACTCCACCAGCAGCGCGGTTCCGTACACATACAGCTCGGACGCGCCCTGCGCCACCGAGGATGTGCTGAACCGGATGTTAATGACCGCATTGCTGCCCAATGCCTGTGCCTGGGCAACCATTCGGTTGATGGCTTCATTGCGCGACTCGTTGAGCAGTTCGGTGTAGCCGGTCAGCTCCCCGCCCACAATGTTCTTGAGCCCGGCAAGGATGTCCTTGCCCACGTGCTTGGCGCGCACCGTGCTGCCCGATACAAGCCCGTAGTGCTCAATGATCTTGCGGCCCGGCACAAAGTTCACCGTGGTCAGAATCATATGGCCCTGTCCTCCTGGAATGAAAATTACGCGTTCCCGTATGCCGGGAATGTATGCCACAAGGATACCATTACAGCATGCGGCGCGTCAACAAAACGGTCCAGCCGCGCCTGTGGCGCTTCGCATCTTTCAAAATCAACGAGACAATTTCCCGGCATGCATTTGCGGGGAAATTGCCCATCAAAAGTTTTTGGAAGATTCTTAAAAAACCCCTTTTCCAAAAGGGTTTCTAAAGCCGTCAAAGACGCCTTGAAATCTTTAACATTTATTTGCCGGAAATTGTACGCACGGCGCTGTTGATGAGCGCGCGGCTGCGCGCAGCCAGGAGCATGCCCTGCTTGCCCAGGGTCAGAGGCAGATCGTCAACAGGCGCTCCGGTTTCGTCGGCGCACAGGCCGCCGGTCTGTTCGAGAATAATCTTTCCTGCGGCGTAATCGAGCACCCGGGTAGCCTTCATGTGCGCGTACATATCCGCGGCGCCGGTTGCGGTATACGCCATAGCCAGGGTCATTGAGCCCAGGCTGCGCGACTTTTTCGCGTCCAGGATCACGGGCATGCAACGATCTCTGATGTCTTTGCGTTTGGAAATCTCATAGAACAGGACATTGACATTGCGGCGGCGGTCCGGGGGCAGATTTAACAATTTGCCGTTCATGTACGCTTTGCCGGAACCTGCGGCCGCGTAAATTTCATCCCCGTTGGCCAGATTCCTGATATAACCGAAAAGCCCGCTGCCCAGAGTGGGCCCGAGGAATACGCCAATAGACACGGCAAACATGGGAATGCCCCGCTTGCAATTTATGCTGCCGTCGATGGGATCAATAATCACGCGCGGAAACGCGGCGCCGTAATCGTGCTCTCCGGACTCCTCTGTGAGGAGCGAGAACCGGTTCCCTTTTTTATGGAAAGCATCAAGGTGTTTACCGATGATACGTTCTGCCAGGGCATCCACGAACGTGGTTTCATCGCCGCCTGCGCCGCGCGCATTCACCACATGCGCGGCTTTGGGCGTACCTGCAATGGCGCGCACCGCAGGCGCGAGTTCCGCACCGATGCCGCGGCACACATCGCGCCACACCGCCGCATCATTGCACGGGGGGTTGCTCTTCGATAATTTCTTCCTGGGTTTCGGTGACATTGTCCTGGCTCACATCTCCGATCAGCGCCTGGCTGAATTCCGCGGCGTTAAAGGGCATCATATCCTCAAGCTTTTCTCCTACGCCGATGAATGCGATGGGAACCTTGAGTTCGCCCTGAATGGCGAACACGATGCCGCCTTTGGCGGTGCCGTCAAGTTTGGTAATAACCAGGGCGTCCACGGGTACAATCTCGTTGAACAATTTAACCTGGTTCAGGGAGTTCTGGCCCAGGGTGGCGTCCAACACAAGCCACGAGCGGAACGATGTGGCGCCGCCCTTTTCCACGGCCACGCGCTGCAGCTTTTTCAACTCTTCCATGAGATTGTGCTTGGTGTGCAGGCGTCCGGCGGTGTCCGCCAGCAGGATGTCCACGTTTTTGGCGCGCGCGGACTCCACAGCGTCGAACATGACCGCGGCGGGGTCGGTTCCGGCCTGGTGGCGCACTATGGGAACATCAGAACGCTGCGCCCAGATTTCGAGCTGCTCCACGGCTGCGGCGCGAAATGTGTCGCATGCCGCAAGCATGACTTTCTTGCCCTGAGAACTGAAGAAATCAGCAAGCTTTCCAACAGACGTGGTTTTTCCCGATCCGTTGACGCCGATAACCATGATCACATTGAGCCCGGGCTCAAACTTCAGCGGATCTTGCTGATCTTCAGGTTGCAGCTTATCGGCCATGACCTGGCTGATCATGCCGATGAGTTCGTCCATGTCACTCGGCTTGCATTGGCGGTAGCGCAGGCGCATTTCATCCACCATGGATGTGGCCGTGTTCATGCCTACGTCGCCGAGAATCATGATTTCCTCGATCTGTTCCCAGAACTCCTCGTTCACGGCAACAGCGCGGCGCACAGTATGCACGACTTTGCTGACAATGGCGTCTTTAGTGCGGGTGAGCCCGCCCTTCAATCTTTGTATCCAGGACATTGATTCACTGCTCCAGGGAAACGGAAAGGACTTTGGTGTACCCCTCGGTGCTGTCCATTGTGATGCCGTAATAGTGGTCGGCGCCGATGAGGGTTCCCTTGTTGTGGGTGATGACCATGAATTGGGCCTGCTTGGAATACGTCATGAGCATGCTCTTGAACTTGGCCACATTGCTTTCATCCAGGCCCGCGTCCACCTCGTCGAGCAGGTAGAACGGACTGGGCTTAACTTTCAGAATTGCAAAAATCAGAGTCAGGGCTGTGAGCGCTTTTTCTCCGCCGGACAGCAGGCGGATGTTGCGCATGCGCTTGCCCGGCATCTGCACGTGGATCTCCACACCGGTTTCCAGGGGATCCGCAGGATTTGTCAGTACAATTTCCGCATCACCGGTCGCAAATATTTCCTGGAATGTCTCTTTGAATTTTTCATTGATTGCGTTGAAAGTTTCCAGGAACTGGTTGCGGCTGCGGTTGTCGTATTCGTTAACCATGTCAAGAAGAGTGACCCTGACTTCCTGTAAATCTTCAAGCTGAGACATGAGCAAATCATAGCGTTGCTTTTCGTCATCAAACTCGCCGATGGCCAGCATGTTGACCGGGCCCATGTCTTCGAGTTCTTTGCGGTACCTCTTGTACTCCGCCCTTTCGCCGGGCTGCACATCGGCTGCTTCTTCAAGGGCTGCGGCCTCGTCGGTGCCGGGAAACTCCTCGGAAAACACGCGGCGCTGCTCTTCGAGCTGGGCTTCGGTGCGTGCGCGTCTTATCTGAATCTGCTGTATTTGTTCGCGGGCGTCGGCCGCGGCCTGGTCCATATCGTCGATATCGCTCTCGTACTGCTTGATAGCGCGTTCGTGCTCGTTGAGTTTTTCCTGGCGCGCGGCCAGTTCTTTTTGCGCGGACTCCACTTCCCGGGCCAGTTCTTCGCCGCCCCCGCGTGATGCTTCAAACTCGGCCATGCGCGCGGTAATTTCCGCGTCCAGCCGGGTGCGTTCGGTTCTGCGCGATTCGGCCTGCTGCTCAGCGCGTTCAATCTCTTTTTCCCGGTATGTGACATTGTCGTCGATGGACCGGTTATCGTTCTTGCGGTCATTAAGCTTCATGCGCAGATCCTGGAGTAGAGCCTGGCGCTGGCGCCGGGTTTCCAGCATCTCATTGAGTAAAATTTCCTTGCGGTCAAGATCCTGTTTCTTGCCCTGGAACGCCTGTTGTTCGCTGTCCAGAGCCTGCTGCGCCTGCTGCTTTTCGGCATCCAAATTGGTGCGTTGCGCATCTAATTCGGCAACGGCTGCACCCCATGCTTCGAGGGCCTGTTCGTGGAATTGCATTTCTTTTTCCAGGGATGTTATTTCCGAGGTGCGCTCCACGTTGCGCAGGGATAATTTCTGGGATTCCTTTTCAGCATTCTGGAATTCGCGTTCCACGCGTTTGCTGTCGTCACGCAGGTCCGCGAGGCGATTATCGATAACGCGTATAGTTTCTTTTGCTTCGGAGATAGCCGCGTCAGCTTCCAGGCTGAGCTTTTTCATTTCCTCGCGCCCGCCCAGGCCTTCACCCAGGAACAGGATGCCATTCTGCAACAAGGCGTCGCCCGAGCGTGTGACCACGGCGAATCCTGCGGGCAGAGAGCCGGCAAGTTGCGGCACGCTGGCCGACGACTCCACCACGGCATAGCGCGACAGGAGTTTGGCCACGGGCGCGGCGATGTCTCCGGCGGCGCGCGCGAAATCGCTCAGCCGCCCGATTTCCCCGTCCAGAGCGGCCACGGGTGCATCTGGCAGCGCATCGGCCAGCAGGAACAGCAGTTCGCCCGCCTGCTTGGGCGTGAGCTTGTCGATGGACCCGGCCGCAGGCACCACCCATGCGTCCAGCACAGCGCCCAGGGCGCGGCGTACAGCGGCCTCGTATCCGGAATCGATTTCCAGCTCCAGGGGCAGGGGTTCGCCCTGGCCCATGCGAAGCCAGTCCCCGGCGCCGCCTGATTGCTTTTCGGCAGCTCGGGACACCGCGGCCAGATGCTCGGCGCGCGCGCGCTGATACGCCAAGGTGCTGCGCGCCTCATCGCGCTGCGCCACAAGGTCTTCCTCGTCCAGGCGCAGGCTGCGCTGGTCGGCGCGGAGTTGTTCAATTTTCCTGTCGGCGGCCTCGGCGTCCGAGCGTGCGCTGTCCCGCTCTGTACGGGCCTTTTCCAAGCGCCGGACAATGCCATCAATTATATTTTTTGTTTTTTCGCTTTCCCTGCTCTTATCAGCCAGGTTTCGGACCACAGACTCTGCGCGATCCGCGGCTCGGGACAGGGTGGAACGGTGTTGTTCAAGCCGGCCCCGCAGGGAATCCATGTCATTGCGCAGGGCGCTGATTTCGCGGCCGATGCGTTCCTCGCCATCGTCCCCGGTGTCCTCGCCCGTAGTCTGAAGCGCGGATTTGAGTTGTGTGTCGAATTGTGCAATTTCCACGTGGTTGGTTTCGCGGCGCTTGCACAGGTTATCGATTTCCGCGCGCAACTCGCCCACGCGCGTATCGTAGCCGCTGAGTTCCACCTCAAGGCGTTCCTTGGCCTGGCGCGACTGAGAAATGGCCTTGCGCAAAAAATCCAGAGCCTGTTGGTGATGTTCAAGGCGGCCCTTGAGCTGGCCCAGGTTCTGTCCTGCGATGCCAAATTCCACCTGTGCTCCGGCCAATTGTTCGCGATGCTCGGCGCGCTTTTCGCGGTAATCTCTGATGCGCGCACGCGCATTTTCCTCAATGGAACGCGACTCGGTCTCGGCCTCGTCATGGGTGCCGATAAGAACCAGGAGACGCTTGATCTCCGCAGCCATGACGCGCAGCTTGAGCCGCTCGATCTGCTCCATGAGTTCTTCGTAGCGCCGGGCCTGCTCGGCCTGGTTGCGCAGGGGTTCGAGGCGCTCTTCGATTTCCGTGAGCAGGTCGCGCAGGCGGGCCACGTTCTGGTCCGTGTCTTTTATTTTCTGGAGGGTCTTTTTCTTTTCAATCTTAAATTTATTGATGCCCGCGGCCTCGTCAAAAATCACGCGGCGGTCCGTGGGCGATAGGCCGATGATGTATTCCACATCACCCTGATTGATAATCGAGTAATTGAGTTTGCCCATGCCCGTGTCCATGAGCAGGTTGTGAATATCTTTAAGGCGGCAGGTCTGGCCGTTGATTTCAAATTCGCTGTCCCCGGATTTGAAGAAGCGGCGCACGATGGATATTTCGCTGTGTGGAAGTGGGAAGTAACCGTCCTCGTTGTCGAAAGTGAGTTTGACCTGCGCAAAGCCCAGGGGGCGCTTGGCGTCGCTGCCGTGGAAAACCACTTCTTCCATTTTGCGGCCACGCAGTGAGCGCACGCTCTGCTCACCCAGCACCCAGACCACGGCGTCGAACAGGTTGCTTTTGCCGCACCCGTTCGGACCCACGATGGCGGTGAGGCCGGGCTTGAGTTCAAAGTCAGTTTTTACGGCGAATGTCTTGAAGCCGTATAGAGAGACAGATTTCAGGAACATGATAATGTCGGAAAACCGCGGGGGCGTTTCATTCCATAATCTCTCGCAGGGCCGCCTCGGCCGCGTTGATTTCCGCTTCCTTTTTGCTGGTGCCGCGGCCCCGCCCCATTTCCCGGTTGTCCACGCTCACCGCAACAGTGAATTGTTTGCGGTGCTCAGGGCCTTTCTGAGAAACGGTTTTATATTGCGGCAGAGTCTTAAATCTTTTCTGAACGATTTCCTGCAATTCGGTTTTAAAATCCGCAATGGCTTCGATGGTATCCGCCTTAAGTATAACGGATTTCATGGATTCCAGAACAAAGCGCGACGTGTAATCGAATCCCTTTTCCAGGTACACAGCGCCCACCAGGGCCTCGAAACAGTCCACCAGGAACGCGGCATGCTTGCGGCCCGCGCCATGCAGCACTCCCTTGCCCACGCGAATAAAATCACCAAGCCCAAGTTCCTGGGACACTTTATACAGTGTGTCCTTGCTGACCAGGTGGCCTTTGATCTTGCTGAGCTTGCCCTGGTCATAGGCGGGATGCTTGTGAAATAGATAGCTGCAAATGGTGAGGGCGATTACGGAATCGCCCAGAAATTCGAGGCGTTCATAGCTGCGCGCCAGGCGCTTATCTTCGGGGATGGCATATTCACCCCAGAAAGAGGGGTGCGTGAGCGCGGCCTGCACGGTGGAGCGATAATTCAGATCCAGGTCCAGGCTGTCCAGCAATTCCGAGAGCGGGCGGGGAAAGCCCTCTTCGCTCACGTTCTCCCAGGAAGCCTTCACAGGCATCACCCAAGGCGCTTTTCGAGGTATTGCACAGCGTCACCCACAGTGGTTATCTGGATGGCGTCTTCGTCGGGCACTTCTATGCCGAACTCGTCTTCAATGGCGAGGATGAGATCGAAAATAATCACAGACGAGGCACCCAGATCGTCGCGGAACGACGCTTCGGGCACCACCTTGTCGGCGCTGATTGAGAGCTTGGCGAGGTCGGGATTCGTTACCACGACCTGAACCAGCCGGTCTAAAATGTCGGACATTGCGTTGCCTCCTGCGTTCAGCCTGTTGTTTTGACGGTTATAACGTTCTGTCCCTTGTAATAGCCGCACTTGGTGCAAGCGCGGTGCTGCATCTTGAGTTCGTGGCACTGCGGACACTCTGTGAGGTTGGGGGTCTGAAGCTGCCCTTTCCACACGGCCTTGCGGCGGCGGGTGCGTGAGCGTGACATTTTATATTTCGGAAGAGCCATGGTGTTCACCTCCTGACGGTTTGTCGCGGTCTTCGATGGCGCGCCGGCCTTTTCGCACAGAGTCCAGCGCGCTGGTGAGGCGTTCCTCGATGCCAGCCAGCAGGCTGTCGGCATACTTGTCGGCGCCGTGGCGCAATTGCTCGGCCTTGCGAAGGGCCTGATCGACAATGTCCCGCGCCGCAGCCTCGTCCTGCGGATCGTTTTCCGCGGCCGGGACCGCCGGCCCGGGGGCTGCCGGCTCCTGCATGGGCGTGTCCTCCGGCTCCGATGGGGCCGGTTCCGCGCTCTTGGCGAAGTGTTCGGACACGAGTGAACGCAACTCATTTATTATGGTAAATATCTTTTTTTCGTCAACTACAATTTTATTCATAAAAGAAAGGAAGAAGCCCTGGTTGATCTGCTCTTCGAGCTGATCGAGCACTTTCATGAAATCTCTGCCTGCTTGTTTCATCGTTTAATTCCGAACTTTTGATAGAGTCCCTGCGCCACCAGGGGGTGCACAAAATGGGTGACATCCCCTCCGTATTGCGCCACTTCCTTAATAATGGACGAGCTGAGGAACGAATATTCCGTGCTCGTGACAAGGAAGATGGTTTCCGCTGTGGGCAGCAGACTCTTGTTGATAAGCGCCATCTGGAATTCCATTTCAAAATCCGTAACAGCGCGCAACCCGCGGATAATCACGCGGATATTCTTCTGCTTCACATAATCCACAAGTAAGGTGTTGAAGCTGTCGATTTCCACGTTGGGCATATTCTTTGTGACTTCGCGCAGGAATTCCTTGCGCTCGTCGATGGTAAAGCACTGCTTTTTGTTGGGGTTATCTGCAACGGCCACCACAAGTTTATGCAGGGTGGGCGCCGCACGCTGGATGATATCCAGGTGCCCCTTGGTCACAGGGTCGAAACTTCCCGGATATATCGCCTTTACCCGGAGCCGTTCATCGATTCGTTTCGTTGCCATATTTCAATGTGCGTCTTTCCGTATTTTCGCGAATCCGTGCGGCGCAGCACACCTGTGCAATCCGCATCCACCGGCTCTTTACGTTCCAGAATCACGACAGCGTCCGGGCCAAGCAACCCGCCCCGGCCCAATATTTCGAGGGTGCTGAGTTGCACACCGCTCGCGTAGGGCGGATCCATGTAAACCACATCAAACACGCGGCCAGGGCGCCCTGCGCTTTGCAGCCATTTTGCAACATCGCGGGAAACGATCTCGACGCGGCCACCCAGGCCGAACGCAGATACATTATCCCTGATTGTGCGCAAGGCCGCAGCATTGCTTTCCACAAACACTGCGCTTCGCGCGCCCCGGCTGAGGGCTTCCACACCCACAGCGCCCGTGCCCGCGAACAAGTCCAGAAACGCCGCGCCCTCGATAATGGGGCCCAGCATATTGAACACGTTCTCGCGCACCCGGTCGCTGGTTGGGCGCAGGCCGCTGATCTGCCCCGGCGCTCCCTTGAGCTGCCGGCTCTTGAATTCTCCCGCAATAACCCGCATAATCCCCAGCCCGGCCGCAAAATTTCTATCGGGCACGCTTTTTACTATACCATGCCCCGGCCACACTGCGAACCCTTTACCTTCAATTATTGTTTGGTATTGATATTTTCATATGCCGTGGTACAACATGGAAAGGCTGTTTCCGGACACAATGCCGGAGGCAATAAGTCGAGAATGGACAGAGATGTGACTGTGCAGAGCAAGATTTCAAAATCCGGCGCATCGCCGGTCAATAAATGGGCCGTGCTCGCCACGGTCATGTGCGGGTTGTTCATGGTGGTCATGGATTTCAATATCGTTACCGTGGCCCTGCCCGCCATGATGCACGCATTCCACACCTCCGAGGAACACATCAAACTGGTCGTGGAATCCTATGCCCTGTCCTACGCGATCTTCACTTTGACCGGATCCTGGATCCGCGAACGCATCGGGATCAAAAACACCTTTGTGGGTGGCCTTCTGCTGTTCACATTTTCCTCTCTCATGTGCGGCCTGTCGTGGAGCCTGCCGTCCATGATTTTCTTCCGCATTATCAAAGCCGTGGGTGGCGGCATCATGATGCCCACAGGCTTCACCATGATGAGCGAAAGTTTTCCTCCCAACGAACGCGGCAAAGCATTCGGCATCTTTGGAACAGTCATTGTGTTCGCGCCCAGCATCGGACCCACCCTGGGCGGCTATCTGGTAGATTACTGGCACTGGAGCTATGTCTTCTTCATCAACATTCCCGTGGGCGCCGCCGTGTTCTTCCTGGCCTCGCGCGTGATGCGGGATACGCGCCCGCTCCAGCCCTCGCGGTTCGACCTGGCCGGGTTCCTCAGCCTGGCGGGCAGCCTGGCCGCCCTGCTCATCGCACTGAATATCGTGCGCGACCGAGGATGGACCGATCCGTTTATAGTGGGCCTGTTCACAGCGGCCATAGCTGCTTTTTTAATCTTCCTGTCCGCGGCATCGCGCGCCGCGCATCCCATCATCGAATTACGCCTGTTCCGCATTTTTCATTTTTCCATACTCTCAGTTCTCAATTTCCTGCGTTCATTCACGCTGTTCGCCCGCATCGTGCTCGTGCCCCTGCTATTCCAGAACGTGCTTGGCTTGTCCGCATTTCACACCGGGCTGCTGGTCATGCCCAACGCCATTGCCGCGGGTGTGACCATGCCAGCCATTGGACCATTCATCGACCGATTCGGGCCGCGCTGGTTCATTGTCTGGGGGTTTATAATCCAGGCCGCGGGCAGCTTCATGTTCTACAATATCGGACTGGCTACACCCGTGTGGTATATCGTGGCGTCTATGATTATTTTCGGCATCGGCTCCGGCATGTTGGGCACCCCCGTGACTTCCGCATCCATGAACGTTGTGCCCAAACGCTACATCGGACAGGTCTCCATTATCCTCACCGTAGTCATGCAGGTGGGCCAGGCGTTCGGCGTGGCGGTTTTCGGCACTATGGCCGTGATGCGCGCGGCCGCGTACGCACACGGTGCACCCATTTCCCAGCTCGCGCGCCTGGCAGGGTACCAGGAAGCGTTCATCGCAATGGGCGTGCTGTCCCTGATCAGCCTTATCCCGGCGCTCGGCACATTCGGCATACCCCCGGCGCATGAACACAACACGCCCATCCACCTGCCAACGCCCATGGAATGATATCCGCGCCATTTCACATTACAATATGCAAAACCCGCAACCCGGGAGCACACATGAACAGATTCGCCCGACTTGCAGCAGGAATCATATCAGCCTTCATGGCGGCTTTGGTCTGCGCACATGACGCGCGCGCCGCGGATGCGCCCGCACAGCACGCCGCCCTGCCCGCGTCCGCCACCCTTTTTCCAATACTCGTGACACCCCCATTCGGCTTCGACGCGTTTCACGTGCAGGGGCTTGTGGTCACGGACGATCACTTCTTCCTCACCAGCGTGGACAAGAGCACGACCACGGCCATAATTTTCAAAATCAACAGAGCGGACAACACACTGGCCGGCCAAAAAGTCATATCCAAGCTTTTCGACTTCCATCCCGGAGGCATGGATTACGACGGCACATATATCTGGGTGCCCGTGGCCGTATACGATGACAACAGCCATACGTACATGACCATCGTGGACCCCGCCACACTGCGGCACAAAGTCGTTTTTGAAGTCCAGGACCACATCGGCGCCGCAGCGCGTATCGGGGACATGGTCATCGGCGCGAACTGGAACGCCAGGGACTTTTATTTCTTCACGCTCAAAGGCGAACTCATCGACAAAAAACCCAGCCCCACGGGCATCGGATATCAGGACTGCAAGGGCGTGAACGGGTTTCTCATGTGCACGGGCGGCGGCTTCCTTGACTGGATTGATGTGGATAAATGGGAGCTTGCCAAACGCTACACACTCGGAGAATCCCTGGCTGGCTCGCCCCTGAGCCGCGAGGGCGTTGCATGGAACCAGGGCAACGTGTTCTTCCTGCCGGACGACGGCGAGCAGGGCAGAATATACGGGTTCTCCTTCACACCCCAACAACAGCAACCGGAGTAAATTCCCATATGGACAGGAACAGTGCAAATCATCATTTTGCCAGCGACAACTGGGCTGGCGCACCCAAGGAAATCATTGAAGCCCTGGCCCGGGCCAACAGCGGGCACGCACCCGCATACGGCGGCGACGAGTGGACCGCGCGCGCCCGGCAACTGCTCCAGAAACAGTTCGGAGCTTGCGCGGTTTTCTTCCTTGGCAACGGCACCGCGGCCAATGTCCTGGGCCTCAGCGCAGCACTCAAACCGTACCAGAGCGTGCTATGCTCATCCGTGGCGCACATCTATGTCGACGAATGCGGGGCCGTGGAAAAATGGACCGGAGCGCGCCTGGAACTTGCTCCGCACCGGGACGGAAAAATCACACCCGAATCGCTTGAGCCGTTTCTGCTCGTTGCCGGCAACCCGCACCAGTCCCAGCCCGCCGTGGTATCCATAACCCAGGCCACGGAGCGCGGCACCGTGTACACCGTGGACGAGATCAAGGCCCTGGCCGATTTCGCGCACACACACGGCATGCGCCTGCACATGGACGGCGCGCGCCTGGCAAACGCCGCCGCATCCATGGATGCACCCCTGGCGGATATTACGCGCCTGGCCGGCGTTGATATCCTGAGCTTCGGCGGCACAAAAAACGGTATTCTCTACGGAGAAGCTGTGGTATTTTTCGACCCCGAACCCGCACGGGAATTCCAATGGATCCGCAAACAGGGCCTGCAGCTCATGAGCAAAATGCGATTCATCGGCGCGCAGTTTGAAGCCCTGCTCAAAGACGGCCTGTGGCTGCGCAACGCCAGCCACGCCAACGCCATGGCCACCCTGCTCCGCGCACAGCTTGAAAAAATCAGCGGTGTGGAGATCTGCCACCCCACGGATATCAACATGGTGTGGTGCCGTTTCCCGGCAGATGCAGTCACCGAAATCCGCAGCCATTACCAATTCCACATCGAAGATGCCGCACATCAAATCGCACGGCTGGTCACCTCGTTCAACACCACTGAAAACGATGTTATGGATTTTGCGGATGTGGTAAAAAAAGCAATCGGCGGATAAGGATACAAAACAACTTCTGAAATTCAATCAAACTTATCTACAAACCCCAGGCGCATGGCCAGGCGCACCAGTTCAGAATTATTGTTCAAATTCAATTTGTCCATGATGCGTGATTTATAGGTGCCCACGGTGCTGATGCTGAGCTTGAGTTCATCGGAAACATTCTGAAAAGATTTTCCCCTGGCGATAAGGATAAATACCTGCATTTCTCGGTCGGACAGGCATGCGAGCGGGTTTTCGGGATCCGTGCGGCCAGTCAGGGCCTGGCGCATGGTGATGCGTTTCATAATGGAATCGGTGATGTACACGTCACCCGCGGCCACCTTGCGGATGGCGTCCGGCAGTTCCTCGGGGGAGATGCCTTTGACCAGGAAACCGGACACGCCCGCGCGCAGCAGGCGCAGGGCATATTCTTCACTCTCGTGCATGGTGAGCACGAGTATCTTGATTGCGGGACTCTGCGCCAGCACGCAACGTGTGGCTTCGAGGCCGTCCATATCGGGCATATTCAAATCCAGGAGCAGGATATCCGGCTTGTGCTCCAGGCACAAAGCGATGGCCTCGGCGCTGGTTCCGGCCTCGGTCACCACGCCCATGAAATTCTCCTTGTGATATACCGGCGCCGCGCGTGTGATGACCAGTCCCTTGCCAGAATTATCCACGTAGGCGTCCAGCCACAGGCTGCTTCCCGTGGGATTGTTCCGCGGGATGAGCGCATGCCACTGCTGTCCGTTATAGGCGTGAAGAAATACATCGCGCAGAGCACGGTTCTCCGTGTTTTCAATGCGCGGCTTAATTGGCTCCCATGGGTAGGATATGGCAAAATTATGTTTGGACAGATAAAAACTCCAGGCAAAATAGAGTTTTGTACTGCCCCAGGCCCCAGAGATTACCCCAGGCCCCTTTGGGTTCCGGGGGCGCACCGTCCAAAGAGTAGTAATTTCCCTGCGCATCATATTGCAACCTAACCATGAGCGGAGACGTGGCCGCACCCGTGTCGGTCATGGCCATGTAATCCTGAGCCCACAGTTTCATTCGCGACACATGATTCGGTTGTAAAATACGGAAATCGTTTTAGCCAGGTTTTCCTGCAAAGCATAAACCTACAACATTATCTATTGGGTTTCATTATTGATATTTTATGCAACGGAAATTATAAATGACACTTTTTATCCACAAAGACATGGACAAGTGGAAAAGCGCGGGAATGGCCAGCGTGAGCAAAGCGCCGTCAGCTTGAGAATTTGCGGGCGGTTTCAAAAATGGTGTCGAGGCGCCCGCTTGCGGGCCTGAGAGCCTTGCTCAATTCCTCCTGGCTGTAATTATCCTGAAGAAAGCGCGGCACATCAATTTTCCGGCCCCAGCACTCGATAATGCGGGGGCAGGGAAGCGTGTCATTGGTTTTGCGGCAGTGAACAAAAGGCACTTCACCACCCAGTGTGGGGCAGCGCCAGAATTGCTTATCGTCGAATTCCTCTTTACTCATGCGAATCATTCCTCTTTCCCGGATTCCTCGCCTGTTTCCCGATTCTGTGAATCAAGAGAATCGCGCAGGTCGCGGATTTCGTCGCGGGTAGCCAGTCCCAGGTCAGCCAGCAGGCCGGATATGCTATTTTTGATGTCGCTCTCAATGCGGTCGCGGCGTTCCTTGGCGCGCAGCAGAAAGGCATCATATACTTCTTCGCCGGTTTCCACCAAATCATCCAGGCCGGAGAACCCGTTTTGTGCGGTGGAGTCCTGATTATGAACGCCGGACGCGCGCGCGCCGCCGCCGAGCACTTTAAGCAGGCCCAGTGCGGCCAGTGCGGGTTTGCTCAATCGTATGGGCATGTGTGATGCGCTCCCGAAGGTGTTTGTGATTACGTATCGAGAAGATTCTCGATACGTTCAATGCGCTGCGCCAGGGCCATGAGATCGTCGCGTGTGACCACGCCCAGGTTACGCATGGTAAAATCCATCTGCTCCCTCACGATGTCCGTTAGAACACGGCGCTCGTTGTCGGCGCGGCCCGCCAGTTTATCGATCACGGCGCCAGCGTCGCTCTGCTTGATGCCGCCCCGCTCCACCATACCGCTGACAATGCTTTCAATACGTTCGCGGGTGAGCGTGTACACGCCGAGGCCGGCCATCACAAGCTCTTTTAACGAACCGCCGGAAGCGGCCATGGAATCACCTCTTTACATGTGTGGGCAATGCGTTGCCGCATTCCCTGAAATTATACAGTTACGCATATGCTTTTCCAATTTGAAACCCGAATCCGAACGCGTGGGCAAATGCACAACCACCTGAAGTATTACTGGAGAAAATATGCGTTACACTTTGAATGGCGTTCAGGTAATCGCGCCCAGAGTGGTGAAACTGGCGCGGCCGTGCTTCACGCCTTTGGTGGAAATGAGCGTATCGCCCAGGCTCGCCAGGTCGCGGCCCCGCCCGCGCATGACCAGCACTTCGAGGCAGTTGTGCCTGTCCACATGCACATGCAGTGTGGCCACAATGTTGGCGATTTCATCATGCTGCGCCTGAGTCAGTTTCTGAGACAGCTCCCGGGATTCATGACTGTAAACAATGGACACTACGCCCATGGCCTGGCTTTCTCCGCCATCCCATTCTTCTTTAACAAGCTGGTCGCGAATCAAGTCCCGAATCGCTTCGGAACGATTGTGATATCCCTTGCGCTGCATATATGAGCCGAACTTGTCGAGAAGATCTTCTTCTATAGAAATTCCGAACCGAACCATATTTTCCATAATGCATTCTCCATACTGAGTGTGACGATTCAGTAAAAAATTAACACCGGTATTTTAGTGCGCCCCTGAACATAAATCAAATAAAAACAGCACAAACATGTCATGCCGCTGGCAGTTTGAACAAAGGATCCGCAAGGGTGTAAAACAGAACGGCCCCGTAAAGCGCGGGGCCGCCCGGGATAACCTGCTATGAAACCGTGGGGCGTGTTGCCCCGTGGAAACCGTTTAATCCAGTTTGCCCACGACTTCCTTGTATTGCGCAACCAGTTTGCGCGCCTGGGCCGCGCTGCCTCCTTCGGCCACCACATGAACCAGGGGCTCTGTGGGATCGGGGCGAATCATGACCCATGAGGACTTGTTGATATCCATGCGCACCCCGTCCGTGAGGTCGAGGTTGCGTTTTTTATATTTGTCCGAAACCACGCGCATAAGCTTGCCCTTGCTTTCCCAGGTGATTGGCATGGTTTCGCTGTGCATGTGCACATCCGGAATTTGGTCGTTGAGGTCGGTGATGGAGATATCGTATACGGCCTTGTATTCGAGAATTTTGATGATGGACATCATGGCGTCGAACGCGGGCTGATGGCTGGGGAAAATGAAGCCACCCTTGATGTCGCCTGCGAATATGATGCCGGGATCCTTGTCTGTTTTGGTCATGAGGGATCTGGAATTGGCCTGGGTGAGAATCATTTCTCCGTCGATGTCGCTGATGATGGAGCGGACGATATTGGGCGTGTTGGCCTGGCATGCGATAATCGGGTGGGTTTCCTTGTGAGCGATGAGGCGCAGCATGAGGGCCAGGAGACGCGGGCCGGAAATCACGCGGCCTTTTTTGTCGATAAGGGACACTTTTTCGGCTTCGCCGTCCACCATGATACCCAGGTCGGCCTTAAGAGAGCGGCAGATTTTGGACAGTTCGCCCAGGCCGGCCTTGTCCAGGGCCGAAGCGCGCGGCGTAATAGAAGGATCCATATAAGCATTCACGGACACCGCATCGATGTTGAGCCCGCTGAGCACCGGGGGCATCATAGTGGAGAGGCTGCCGTTGGAATAATCCATGACAATGCGGTACTTGCGCTCGCGGATGGCATCGGCATTCACACACTTATAGAAATGATCCAAATAGTGGTCGAGGTAGCGGCCGTCGTAGCGCAGCACGCCGACCTCGGTCATATCGGTGCGCCGGTAATCCTCGCGGGTGAAGATAGCCTCGATTTTCCGTTCCTTGCCCGTGGAAATATTGATCCCGTTTTCATCGAAAAATTCGGACAGGAGCATCTCGGGCATATAGGGGGAAATACGGGTATGCACGCCCCCTGCGGCGCCCGTGGATCGCACCATATGGCGCGAGATAGGCAGGGGCGCGGAGCGGATATCCACAACATCCACGCCCATGCTCATGAGTCCTCCCACCAGGGAGCGCTTGATCACGCGGGACATCTTGTGCGGGCTGCGGCTCACGATTACGGTGCTGCCCTGTGGGAGGAAAGCACCATATGCCGAACCCAGGCGCGCGCCGAATTCCGGGGTATATTCCACATTGCCTACACGCCGCACACCCAGGGCGCTGAACAGGGTGGTGGGCCAGTTCTGGGCGTACACCACGTTCATATTAACGTCCGCGCCCGAGGGGATGGTTTTCTCGGGCCAGATTTTAATCTGCGTGCGCACGCGCGAGTCTTTGCCGATGATGCAGGAATCGCCGATGATGGCGCCGTCCTGCACGCGCACGTTCTGGTTGAGCACGTTGTTGCGCAGTATCACCGAACCCACCACGCGCGCGGACTTGCCCACGTATGTGTTATTAAAGATGATGGACCGGGTCACGGATGCTTTTTCATCGATGATGCAGTTATCGCCCACCACTGTATATTCATTAATTACAGCGCCGCTCTTGATGCGGCAGTTGGCGCCGATGATGGACTTGGGATGAATTCTGGCGTCCGGGGATATTTCGGTTTTCGCGCCCACCCAGGCGCCGCTGTCCAGTTGCTTGCCGGGAATATCCATTTTGATTTTCCCGTCAAATGCGTCTTCATGCGCCTCGCGGTACTGTTTCAGGTTCCCGATATCGCACCAGTACCCGGGCTGCACACTGCCGAAGATGGGTTTTTTATCGTCCAGGAGCCTGGGGAATATATCGTTGCTCCAGTCGTATTTCTGACCCGGTTCCATAAGCTTGAGCACTTCGGGTTCAATGATATAAATGCCGGTATTCACGGTGTCGCTGAACACCTCGCCCCAGCCTGGTTTTTCCAGAAAGCGCTCAATGCGTCCTTTGTCGTCAATAATAACCACGCCGTATTCCAGGGGCGTGGACACGCGGGTAAGCACGATGGTGGCCAGGGAGCCGGACTTTTTGTGAAAAGCCACGGCTGCGGTCAAATCGATATCCGTCAAACAGTCGCCGCTGATGATGAGAAAGGTTTCATCCAGATGAGGCTCAAGCAGTTTGACGGCGCCGGCTGTGCCCAGGGGGCTTTCCTCCACCGAGTAGGCCATGTTCACGCCCAGGGATGAACCGTCCCCGAAAAAGCTCTGGATTTCATCCCCCATGTAATAAAGCGTGACGAAGATATCATTAAATCCGTGCGCCTTGAGGTTGCCCACGATGTGTTCGCTCATGGGCCTGTTGCACACGGGCACCAGGGGTTTGGGACGATGCAGTGTCATGGGGCGCAGGCGCGAGCCTTCTCCCCCGGCCATCAGGACTGCTTTCATAATGAATGCTCCCTATTCTGAACAATTTGGACTTTTATGGTGAACGGACTGTTGGGTAAGTTCTGCGGATGAAACCCGCCGCATTGCAGATGCGCGATGTTTGTGGCCCTGCGGTTTGTAGGCTTTGCGGGTTCTGGAATCATGGATCTCTCAAAAGAGCAAACAAATGTGGCCGTTCATGCAGCGTGTGCGTGGTTCAGCCTTTTCTTTGTTTTTCGATGTTCAGAATAAATTCCACTTCACCACGGCCCATGCCTACTTCCTGGGCGATCAGTTCGCTGGACATGCCTTTGCGTGCGAGGCTGAGAATGGCTGTGCGGCGCTGGTTCTGCCCCCCGCCGGAATTTGTCCGGTTATTCACATTATTGGCCTGGCGCGCTTCGGCGGCTTCGCGCCGCGCCTGATCCCGGGCAATCTTTGGCAGATCCATGGAATCCAGGGTGCTGATGCGGTCATCAGCTTCCTTGATGAGCTTCTGCAGGCCCGAAATGCGGATATCAAGTTTCTCAAACATCTCATCGGAAAAATCCTGGAGTTCGCGCTGCATGAGCATGTTGTCATGCACCAGTTCACCGGGTCCATCGCTCTCCTTGGACTGTGAATGGTTCACGCTGCGCCACAGGAAAAAGAAAAGGGCGATATTGGTAATCAGCAGAATGACAACAAGCGCTTGCAGTCCCATAGGTCACGTCACCGGGTAGACCGACTGGATAATATCGCCGGTCATGCGCACGCGGGCATAAGCCACGCGAGCGAATCGTTTTGGGATTTTTGAATCCTCGGGCCGCATATGGAATGACAGGCGGCCGGAGAATGTATCGAGCTTGAGATTGTAGGCGCGGTGCAGGGGCACGGGCTCGTAGATGCCGATGAGCTTTATTCCGGAATAGGATTGTCCGTGCTCGTCTGCAAGACGGGTGATGTATTGTGAGATGCGCGGGTAATCAAGATATTTGAGATTGATCATGTCACGCGTTTGCGGCATGTCATCCACATGCACGGTTTTAAAGGATACCATATCCGAAGTGACCATGCGCAGTTCATGGGTGCGCGGCTGCGCCGGACGATCCAGTGGAATCTTTTTTGTAGCCGCCACAGGTGCTGCCTTATAAAACGTCATGCCATGAGTGGGAATATTTTTTTGTTCGTCTGTGATGAGCGGGATGTCATGGGACGCAGCATCTTGCGTGGCAAGAGACATGGAAGAAGTGCCGCAGGGCTGTGTAAAATCCAGGCGGTGTGTTTGTGCGAAAACCGAATCTGCGGCCACGGGCACAGCGGTTGTGGTTTGAGAAATATTCTCATGCAAATCCAGGGCGCTTGTGCGCGCGGGCAGAGCCATGTCGACTTTCTTTGTGCGTACAGAAAATATCATTTAGCGTCGCGCACCATGTCCGTAAGAATTTCCTTGAGCGCGGCCTGCACGCGCGTGGCTGGCTCGAGGAGGTCCATGGTGCGTCCCAGGTCGGCGAGCACAGTTTTGAGGCCGGCCATGGCGGGTGCGTTTTTGCGATCCACCTTCAGGCGCAGGGGTTCGCGCACGGTGGCGATCTGGATCAAAGCTTCGCTTTCGCTCACATCCACGGATTCGCCGTGTTTTTGAAGGGGTTCCTTGGCGGCCTTGCTGAGCTGAACAAACGGGAAATTAAAGGTGCGCGTAAGAAGGTAGTATTCTGCATCGGGCACCACAAGCAGATCGGGCTTGTTCTCAAGGTCGGTGAGCAGGCACTTGGCCAGGCTCTCGCACTTGAGGAACCGTTCCATGGATTTGCCGTAAAGCACCTTCTGCACGCGCCCCGGGTTCACCAGCTCCGTGTGCCTGAATTCCACGGGCACGCCCACGCGGTCTGTGATGAGCACGCCGCCGATATATCCCGCGCGGGGATCGCCCAGGATGTCGATATATCCGATTCTGGTTTCCGCCATGGCGGGATAATCCTCCGGAGTAAATTTTTGTCAGATAATCTTAACGCCCAGGGTGCGGTCCAGTTCCTTGAGAGCGAACTCGTGGGCCGCGCGGTCGAACGTATCCACACAGCGGCGATCCACCACCACATTGCAGCCCCTGCTCCGGGCATCCGCAGCCGTGTAGAGTACGCAAATATTCGTGCACACGCCGCACAATTCCAGGGTGTTGATATTCTGTTCCTTGAGAAGAGCTTCAAGGCTGGTTTCAAAAAAACCGCTGAATCGCTTTTTGGGAATGATTGGGTCAGACTCCGCGGGACGCAGATCCTTGTACACTTCGGCGCCCTTGGAACCGGCTGTGGCGTGGGGTGGAAACATTTTGAACTCTGCATCGTCCTGGTCGTGATTATCGCACAGGTAGATTACTGGCATGCCCTCTTCCCGCGCCGCTGCGATTTTCTTCTGTATTTCGGGGATGATTTTTTTCACGGTGTCGCCCACATAAAGCGCTCCGTCCGGCGCCACGAAATCATTCAGCATATCTATGATAATCAATGCACGGTTTGGCATTTTTAATGTCCTTTCCTACGAGCGCATGATGTCTGCACTGATGGTATAGCCGGTGCGCTGTTCCCACTCTTTGTAGCGCGAGTCCACGGTTTTCACAGCGTCGGGAACCTCGGGCAGTCGGCCCACGGTAAGGTTATTCCTTTTCATTTCCTCGTTGAGGATACGGAAATAACTGATGGCGCTGACCAGCAAACGCTCCACGTTCTTTTCAAGGCCCGAGGGGGCGGCCATGAGCGCGGCCATGAGTTCGTCGGACAGGCGCTCCACATTGCCCTGTCTGAAATACGCCAAGCCCAGGAGTATGCGCAGCCCGGGCACAAGCTTGTTGTCCCGGCATTTGCGGATGCTTGCCTGGAGCGACTCGATGGCGCTCATATAATCCTGTTCATTGAACTTATCATCGGCCTGCTGGAACGTGTCGCCGCATGTGGCCTGTGTAAGCTTGGGCCGGTACTCGCTGTTAAATGTTTCCAGGAGCATGCCCGGGAATCGCACCATGAGACCGTCTATGCTTTGCACGGCTCGCCCGGTTTCGGGCAAAGCCGGCTCCGTTGTTCGCACGGCTGCGGCCGCAGCCTGGTCCGCAACTTCGGCCTCGGGTTCCGGGGCGTTGCCGTCATCGGGCTGGTCCACACTTGCAACGGGCTGATCTGCGTCGCCGGCATCGCCGCCAAATTCTCCGGCGTCATCACCTTCCCGGCGCTTGCGATCTTCTTCGATTTCCCGCAGGCGCTGTTGCTGGCGTTCAACCTTGCGCTCGGCTTCAATCGTGTCCACTTCGTCCTGTGGCATGTCACGGCCGTCGAGCAGGGCTTCCAGCAACACACCGTCCAGCATTTCTTTTTCCATCAATTTCTCCGCAACCAGCGTAAGCCGTTCAGAATGCTCTGTGAGCAGTTTTTCTGTTTTGCGGTAGCATCGCTCCACGATTTTTCGAATTTCCTGGTCGATCTGGAATGCCACGTCTTCGCTGTAATCGCGCCCCTCGGCCAGGGCGCGGCCCAGGAACACGTTCTCCTCTTTATCTCCAAATGTCAATGGACCGAGATTCTCGCTCATGCCGAATTCACAGACCATCTTGCGGGAAATCTTTTTAACTTTTTCCAGGTCGTTGGCGGCGCCCGTGGTGATGTGGTCGCGGCCGAACACGAGTTCCTCGGCCATGCGCCCGCCCAGAAGCACGCAGATATTGTCCAGCAATTCGCTTTTGGCGGTCATGTACTTATCTTCAAGGGGCAACTGCAGAGTGTAGCCCAGGGCCATGCCCCTGGGCAGGATGGAAATCTTATGAACCGGATCCGTGTCGGGCAACAGGCGCGCCACAAGGGCGTGGCCGGCCTCATGGAAAGCGGTGATTTTTCGGGATTTTTCGGACATGAGCCGGCTCTTGCGCTGGGGGCCGGCGATGTTGCGTTCGATGGCTTCTTCCACCACGTCCTGTGTCACAGTTTTCTGATTGCGCCGCGCGGCCAGGAGCGCGCCCTCGTTCATCACATTCTCAAGGTCCGCGCCCGTAAATCCGGGCGTGCGCCGTGCGATGATTTCCAGATCCACGTCCGAGGCCAGCTTTTTGTCACGGGCATGCACTTCGAGGATGGCGCGCCGGCCAACCACATCCGGGCGGTCCACCACAATGCGCCGGTCAAAGCGGCCCGGCCGCAGCAGCGCGGGGTCCAGAACATCAGGGCGGTTGGTGGCGGCGATCACAATCACGCCCACGTTGGGGTCGAACCCGTCCATTTCCACCAGCAACTGATTGAGGGTCTGCTCGCGCTCGTCGTGGCCCCCGCCCAGGCCTGCTCCGCGCTGTCGGCCCACGGCGTCGATTTCATCCACGAACACCAGGCAGGGCGCGCTCTTCTTGGCCTGGTCAAACAGGTCGCGCACGCGCGACGCGCCCACACCCACAAACATTTCAACAAAGTCGGAACCGCTCATATGGAAGAACGGCACCTTGGCCTCGCCGGCTACGGCACGGGCCAGCAGGGTCTTGCCCGACCCCGGGGGCCCAATCATGAGCAAACCTTTGGGAATCTTGGCGCCGAGTTCCTGGAACCGCTTGGGTTCCCTGAGGAACTCGATAACTTCCTCAAGTTCTTCCTTGGCCTCGTCCACGCCGGCCACATCCTTGAACGTCACGCGCACCTCGTTTTCCTGCAAACGCTTGGCCCGGCTGCGCCCGAAATTCATGGCCTGGTTGCCGCCCACATTGGACTGGCGCATGATCAGAAACCACAACCCCAGAAAAAACAGAGCGGGAATCACAATCATATAAAGCAGAGACCCGAAATTCTCTTTGAATCCGGGCGGCTCAATGGACACGTTCACGCCCTGCTTGCTCAACTGCGCCAGCACATCGTCCACGGACTTGCTTTCCTTGGGAACGCTGACCGTAAACGCATCGCCGTTCTTGAGCTTGCCGTGAATCTTGGACTGAGTGTCCATGTACTTGATTTCGGCGATCTGTCCTTCTTTTTCCGAATACTCGATGAACTTGCTGTACGATATCTTCTCGGCATCCGTGCTCAGCGGATTCTTAACCACGTACGACAGAACAAGCACAGATATAACGATGATGATTAAAAAAGAATATCGTGACAGGTTGTTCGGCACTTTACTATTTCCCATAATTCATTTCTCCACACAAAAGCAAGGCCCGCCATGAGCCAGCCTGTTCACTATTTTATACAGTATAATAACCATAAAATCAAAATAGCTGGAGCACAATGTCCATATCAAGAAGCAATAACAATGGGGGCAGGCCTTCGAGTTCCCACCCCATGCGCTAAACCGCGCGCCGGATGCGGAAACAAATCGGCACTTCTATTTCCCCCGGCTTATCATTAGAATAAGAGAGCACATGAAGCATAACCAGTCACATCGCACACCATCCTCTGCACTGCAAACCCTCATCGTCATAGCTATGGTGCTGGTGTTGCACGCAGCAGGCGCACGCGCCGCGCAGACCGGTGGATTCACGGTCCGCTCCGCTCCTTATGTGGGCCGAAGTGAAGCCGTGGCCTTTACCGAGCGCCTGGGCGAACGCGGCTTCCACCCCGTCATCCGCACAGAACAATCCAAGGGTGAAGAATTCTACTACCTGGAAATGGGCGTGTTCAATAATATGGACCAGGCCCTGGAACTGGTGTTTCTGCTACGCGGACAGAACTTCGACTTTTTTGTTGTGGGTGCGGAAAACACCGGCGGCGAAACAGCGCGCGGCGCCCTGGTGCAGCCGGATAAAATGGCCCGCATCTTCCCGGGCCAGGCTGGCCCGGCCGTGGACCAGATCAGCCTGCTCGAAAATATCGTGGTCAATGAAGTGCCCTCCCCGGACCAGGCCAGAACATGGACCGGCGGCACAGGCCCGGACTCGGGCTTCATCACCAGCCGCCGCATGTTCCAGTTCCAGGACACAGGCCCCCAGGCCCCGGATGTCACCGACGTGGCCATGCGCCTGAGAGACATCGCGTGGAGCCTGCGCAGCGAGGGCCGCGATGTAGTCTTCGAGGGCGAAGCGGCCACCACACAGTCCGAATCCGGCGTTCTCGTGGGCATGTACGAAACCCGCGCCCAAGCCGACGCCCTGGCCGGAGAACTGCGCAGCTATGGCTACGACATCCTGGTGCAGCAATACCCCACAGCAGATGGCGAACGCTTCCTGATTTACGCCCAGGCCGATGACACGCCCAGCGAAATTTCAAACAACGACATCCCAAAGCCAACCGCGGACTCGAATATTCTCAAACTTACAGGACCGCGCCGGGGCAACACCATTTCCCCGCCCACACACAACAACGGTCCCATTACATACCCCCAAAGCCCCATAGGCGAATAATCCGCCTTCCAAGCCCTGCGGCTTGCGGGCGACACGCCCGCGCATTACAATGTTCGCAAATCGCTTGGACCATATCTGATGCTCAACGTTCTGCTCATTCAACCGCCCTACGTGCAAGTGCCGGGACGCTTCAACCAATCGCCCCCGGTGCCCCCGCTCGGCATCGCTTACCTGGCCGCTTACATCCGCCGGGAAATGGCGGGCCGCGCCCAGGTGCGCATCATCGACGCATTCTCCCTGGGCTGGGACCAGCAACGCGTACTGCTCGAAATCCGCGAACAGGCCCCTGACGTGGTGGGCTGGACCACCGTCACACTTACCGCCAATTTCGTCAAGCACACCGCCCCCCTGGTGCGCAAGCACCTGCCCGAAGCACTGCAAATCGCAGGCGGCCCCCACGCGTCCGCTCTGCCCGGCGACCTGCTCCCTGAAGTCGACGCCACTGTGCAGGGCGAAGGCGAACTCACGCTCCACGAACTGCTTGAGCGTAAAACCGCGGGACGGGACTGGCGCGATGTGCAGGGCATCTCCTTTATGGACGGAGCACAGGTTATTGAAAACCCGCGCCGCGCCCTCATCCAGAATCTCGACTCCCTGCCCTTTCCCGCACGCGACCTGCTGCCCATGCACCTGTACGAACACCACTACCCCTACAAAACACGCAACCGGAATTTCGCCACCTTCTTCACTTCCCGCGGCTGCCCCTTTAAATGCGCATTCTGCACCCAGCACGTTGTCTGGGGCGGCGTGGAACGCGACCGCAGCATGGACAACACGTTTGAAGAAATCGAACACCTCATCCGCGACCACGATATCTCTTTCATCTTTTTTTACGACGACACATTCACCCTCAAACGAAAGCGCGTGGAAGAATTCTGCAACCGGCTCATTGAAGAAAAACTTCCCCTCAAATGGTCCTGCCTCACCCGCGCCGACTGCCTGGACGAAGACATCATCCTCCTTATGAAACGTTCCGGGTGCGTGGAATTCCAAATCGGAATTGAAAGCGGCAGCGACGTGGTCCTGGATTCCATTAAAAAGAAAGTGCGCCTGGACACACTCAAAGAAACCTTTAATATCATCCACAAGCACGGCCTTCGCACCAAAGGCTTTTTCATTCTTGGCCACCTGGCCGACACCAAGCACACAATGCGCGAAACCGTGAACACCGCCATCGCCCTGGACCCCTCATGGGTCTTCTTCTCAACACTCATCCCCCTGCCGGGCTCCGAACTCTACGAAACCGCAAAACAAAAAGGCTATCTCGAAACCGCGGACTGGGACCAATTCAACTACCATAACTTCCCCATCATCCACACCGAAAACTTCACGGCCGCGGAACTGGACCGTATCCGCCGCCTGGCCTACCGCGAATTCTATCTGCGCCCCCGCAAACTCGCAGCCTATGCCGCCGACGTAATCACATCCGGCGGATACCGCCGCATGTTCAACAACTTCCTCGCCTTCATGGACCTGTCTTCCTCATCACACTGATTCGCCCCGGCCCCCTCTTAATAGACATTTCCCTTTTTCGCGCTTTGGGATAGAATTAAAAATGAACCAACAGCACCCATGGAAGCACAGAGCCAGACACATTGCTAAAAACACTCATCATCATTCCCCCGGACCCGCGGGGCCACGAATACACACGCGAAATGCGCTGCCAGGAAAAACGCGAGGTTCTTGGCACCCTCAAACCACCGCTCACGCCCGCGCTTCTGTGCGCCCTGTTCCGCGAACACAACATCCCCTTCATGGCCATTGAAAACCTCAGCGCCGCGCACGCAGCCGCACACATGCAGCACAAGGGATTTTCTCCAGATCTCATCCTTATGCCCACATGCACGCCCACTATCACGCGCGACATGGATTTCGCTAAAAAACTCAAACAAATAACTGGAGCAACAACAGCCGCATTCGGCCCGCACACATCCGGCATCCCCATCCAAACTCTCGAAGAATTCCCGGGCCTGGATATTGCACTCGTGGCTGAGCCCGAACAAGCCTGCCTGGCCCTGGCCAGGGCGCAGGATCCCGCCTCCGTGCCAGGCCTCGCATACCGGCACGCAGACCGCGGCATCGTTCTGAACAACCCCCAATCCGCAGACTCCAATCTCGACTCCCTGCCCATTCCGGACTGGAGTCAGTTCGACCTCTCACGCTACCGCGTGCCCCTGTTCGGGAAACGATTCCTGCTCGTAGAACTGTCGCGCGGATGCCCCTACCACTGCAACTTCTGCGTTGTCCCACTCACCCACGCGGGACGGGTGCGCGAAAAATCCACGGACCGCGTCATCCGCGAAATAAAACACCAGAAAAAAACACATGGGATTTCATTTTTTTATTTCTGGGGAGACACCGCAGTCTATAACCCGTGCACCATGGAGGCCCTGGCTGACCGCATCATCAGCGAACACCTGGACATCCAATGGATATCCAACACCAGGCCCGAAGCCATAATCAACATAGATTATGCACGCAAACTGCAACGCAGCGGGTGCCGCGTACTCAGCATGGGTGCGGAATCCGGCGACCCCGGCACCCTGGCCCGCATGGGCAAAAACCTGGACATCAGCAAACTCAAAGCCGCCGTGCGCACCCTGCGCGCCGCAAAGATCCAATCCTTTATTTTTTTCATGTTCGGCTACCCTGGCGAAACCATACAGTCCATGCGCCGCACCCGTGACCTGGCCCTGAGCCTGAACCCGGACTACGCCAACTTCTATCCCGTGGTGCCATACCCCGGCACACCCCTGTGGAACCTGTGCGTAGAACAGGGCCTGCTGCGCGGCAGCGACTGGTCGCGCGTGGATTTCACCGACTACGTGCTGAGCCAGCCCGGCCTGCCCGCCAACCAGGTCATGCGCTTGGTGCGCCGCGTACGCCGCGATTTCTACCTGCGGCCCGAATACATGCTGCGCACGCTCAAGCACATCGGAGCCCCCGCGCGCGCCCTGCAGATCCTTAAATCCATTCCCGCATATTTTGATTTATAGGGTTTCCATTAATACAGACGCATCACACAGAATTTGTCGCAGATACATCCCACACCGTGCCTTGAACATTCTTCATGGTAATCACAACAACCTGGGCCTGAAAGTTTTTGCCATCCTTCTTGCGGGCCGTAAGGCTCCCTTGCCAATGGCCCGTTTCACGGGCCGCGGCAATGGCCTGCTCCGCTTCCTGCGCATCCTGCCATAATGCCGCCATGGGCGAATCGATCACGCGTTCATCCTGGCTAAAATCCCACAACAGCAAAAATGCATCATCGGCCCAGGTCAACAGCCCGTTCTCATCCGCCAGGGCCGTGGCGCTGAGGGTGGACTCCAGGGCCGCCTGACGGCTCTTGAGTTCCCGCTCCGCCGTCTTGCGCCGCGACATGTCATGCATCACAACGACAATATGAGAGATTTTATTTTTGTCATCGCGGATCGAACCGGCCGTGACGCTCATATGCACTTCAGATTCGTCGCGTCTGATGATGGGCAACTCGATAGGTCCGCTGCGGCCTTCCATCACAGCCTCGCGAAACAACGGCGTATACCTCATAATCTCATCCGCACGCTGATTCTGAAATCCCGGAATCATGGTGAAATTCTTGCCCAGAAATTCACGCAGCTCCAACTGGAACATCTCGCAGAACGCGCGGTTCGCGTACACAGTTTTGCCATTTGTAGTGAACACGATCACGGGATCGATCATGGCGTTGATCAGATCATCCATGGCTTGAGCCCGGGCATGCTTTTCTTCGGCCTCGCGGTGCCGGGTGATATCCAGCGCCACCTCCACAACACCCTGCATGCGCCCGTCCGGGTCGCGCACCGGCGTGGCCTGCACCAGCCACACGCGCTTGTCCGGAGTGGTGATTTCACCCTGCGCGAAATCGCCGGTTTCCAGTGATTTGATCACAGGGCAACCCGGGCAATGCTCGTTCACGCCATACCAAACCTCATGGCAGCGGCGCCCGATCATATCTTCCTGGGACTGATTGAGTGATTCCGCGGCCGTGCGGTTGGCCCACTGAATCGTCATATCGAGGCCGTGGTATATTACAGCCTCATGCAGGCTGTCTATAATGATATCAAGGTCTGGCCTGGACAATGCGTCCATCTCCCCGGGTCTCTGTGTGTCATCTATAACCAATTTCCACCATGATGATATTTATGGCTCAAAATGCGGAAAATTTCAATTCCCCCGGCCAAACAAACCACCAAGGCGGCTCGTGATTTTTTCCGCTTCTTCAACAATATCCCGGATTATCTCATCGCATGACTTAATTTCGTGAATGCGTCCCACGACCTGGCCGCAGGCGATAATCCCGGCATCCAGGTCCCCGCTCTGGTATGCGTCCCGGCCGCCTTTGCCGCTGATGATGGGCAGCAACTCCTGCAGCGTCGTGCCCCGCGCCTCCATCTCCTGCACTTTATCGCTGGCTTCATTAACTATGACCCTGCAGGGATTGCGGATGGACCGCTCCACCACACGCGTATCCCGCTCAGTTGCGTTCAGCATCCATTGTTTGCAATTTTCGTGCATGGGCGCCTCTTTACTGGCCATGAAACGCGTGCCCATGAGAATGCCTTCAGCACCCAGGGACAGAGCTGCAACAAGCCCCTTGCCATCACAAAACCCGCCCGCCGCAATCACCGGAATATTCACGCTTTCAGCCGCCTTAGGAACCAGAATCAATGACGGGACATCGTCAAGGCCTGGATGCCCGGCGCACTCGAAACCGACCACAGTAACCGCATCCGCACCAATGCGCTCTGCTTTCTGCGCAAACCGCACCGCGGGAACCTTGTGAATCAGCTTGACCCCGCCTTCCTTTAATATATGAGAGAATTCTTCCGGACTTCGACCCGCAGTCTCCACCACGGCCACCCGCTCCTCCACCAGCAGATCCACTATCCGATGCGTCATCTCACCCGCCATAAACACAGGCAGCATGGAGATATTCACGCCAAACGGCTTGTCCGTCATATCACGCATACGATGTATTTCATCGCGGATATCGTCCAATGTTAAAAATGAAAGCGCTGTCATAATACCAAGCCCACCGGCATTGCTCACCGCGGACGCCAGCTCGGCGCACGAAAGCCATTGCATGCCCCCTTGAATAATGGGATACTCAATTCCCAGCATTTCGGTCAATCTCGTCTTTATCATGTTTGTCTCCCTCCCGTGGGCTTGGCGACTCTTGCGGTAAATGTTGTATTGTACCACAAACCCGCGGCTGATGCAGTCCGGTTGCTCCAAAACTGTAGCAGAAACTGCTAATGGCGTGAATCGAATCCCCGCGGGCGGCGCATTGTCAGCGCATTGCGCGCCGCTTCTTCCGTTTCATTCGCTTATTAAACGCCATGCGGCAGGCTCGGCTTGCGTCTGGGAAACATACTGCGAATCCATGGACAGGACCGGCCGGCTATACTTACTTTTAACTGTCCAAAAAAGTCGCCCCCATGCCTTTCCTGGTTTTTTTCTAACTTTTTTTTTGAGAAACCGGATCTCGATCCTCCTCCCTTCCGATTGCGCGCCATCCTCGATATAGCAATGTGGCAACAAAAAATATCGGTTCAATACGCAGGCGGACAATCTCTTTATGTCATCATTGCTTTATATTAGTATTTTAGAGTAATATACTATAATCAGTAATTTTATCCGTATTACTTAGTAAGCTTAATTATATGACTACAGAACACAACCGGTAAAATATTGCATGCTCAATTCTGCACGAAACGACCCAAACAGCGCCGCGCCGCAGCGCGCCCTTTAACGCCTGACGCAAGCGTCTGCCGCAGGGCGGGTATGCGGCCTGCGCTAGGATAATACGTTGGCATGATGGATAGGCTGTGTTAAATTAAAAAATTTATATATTGCAAATATACAAACAATAATATTACTAAATTTTATAATACTAATATTATCCCCCTATATAGACGTCATTACTAAATATATTTATATGAATGTATTAGTCGGAACAATATATATATTTTACATCATATCAACTAATTAAACTGATTCACCCACCAAATGCGACCGCAGAGAAACGCCGCATTTTAACAAATAAAAAGTTTTCACGGGGCGCATTCCTGTGCGAGCCAATAGCGCCAAACGTGTTCCGCATCGCAAATCAGCTCTTCACCGCCGTGTGCAGTTGATGTGATTTTTCGGAATACCGATCTAATAAGCATGCGTAACAAAAACATAACAAAATTGTAGCGATACAAATATGTACCCATTGATCACAAAAATACACACATTTTACCCCACTCAACCGCCTACCTGTGACTATACTCAAGCACTGTAATGAAAATGTGTAAAAACCCAAAAAACCCTTTAACAAAATATTTTTTTATGATACTTGACTTGCTGGGGCTCATATTTGATATAATCACTTCAAAGATAAGAATGGCAACATTTGGAATACTTTAACGGCGTTAACAAATTTTGAAGGTTTATTTGTAAAAATAAAAAACATTTATTAAAAGGAGGTATCACATGGTAGCCAACAAGAAAGCGGCTCCCAAGAAAGCGGTAGCCAAAAAAGCTCCGGCTAAGAAAGCGGTAGCCAAGAAAGCCCCGGCAAAAAAGGCCCCGGCCAAGAAAGCGGTAGCCAAGAAGGCTCCGGCAAAAAAGGCAGTGGCAAAGAAAGCCCCGGCTAAGAAAAAAACGGTGGCCAAGAAAGCTCCGGCAAAAAAGGCTCCGGCTAAGAAAGCGGTAGCCAAGAAGGCCCCGGCTAAGAAGAAAGCCGTTGCAAAGAAAGCTCCGGCCAAGAAAAAGTAAACTTATCAACCTTTTAAGAGGAGGTTCCACATGGTAGCCAAGAAGAAAGCCGCTCCCAAGAAAAAAGCAGCGGCAAAGAAAGCAGCTCCGGCTAAGAAGGCGGCAGCCAAAAAAGCTCCGGCTAAGAAAGCAGCAGCAAAGAAGGCCGCTCCAGCTAAGAAGGCGGCAGCCAAAAAGGCTCCGGCTAAGAAAGCAGTGGCTAAAAAAGCTCCGGCAAAAAAGGCCGTAGTTAAGAAGAAAGCAAAAACCAAGCGCAAACCCAGTGCCGCGTTCATGAAACCCCAGCAGCCCGATGAAGCATTGGCGGCAATTGTCGGCAGCAAACCCCTGCCCCGCACCGAAATCACTAAAAAAGTGTGGGCTTACATCAAAAAGAACAGCCTGCAGGACGAAAAGAACAAACGCATGATTAACACAGACAGCAAGATGAGCGGCCTGTTCGGACGCAAAAAACAGGTCAGCATGTTCGAATTGACCAAGATCCTCAACGATCACTTGGTCAAATAGAGCAGCTTGTCAATTAAACGGGCATATCTGCCCGTAGCCATTTGCCGGTTTCCTGCAAATGACAGTGTGGTCATCTGGATTAGTAAACGCCGTATGTGTCATAACATTGGCGGTTGATATAAACTTGGCCAGATTTCAACCCGCCGCATGAATTGTGCGGCGGGTTTTTCTATTAAAACTCTCTTTAAAATCAATTTGAAGCATTACCGGATGTTAGCTGTATATCCAGCATATTCACATGCAGAGAAAATGGTTTTGAAATTCAGATGTGTCAGGCGAATAAAGCGATTATTCCACGCAGGTTGATATTGATAAAATCACTTAATACAGTCCCAGAGGTGTAGGAGGCTTATAGCAATCCCGGAAAAGAATTCAGACCTTTACAATACAAGCAACGCATGGTTCAGAGCGTGGCTTTGCGCATTACGTGACCTGGCAGCGGCGGCAGCGCCCCTACACAAAAAACGCTTTAAAAGCTGACAGAATTCCATAATATGGTCCCCCTTAGCAAAGGGGGATAAAGGGGGATGTGCATCTGTCACGAACCAACAATTTACGACTGTTCACCTCTTGGTTCTTTTTCGTGATTGCTATAACTTCTACTTTCTTTTCCGGGATTGCTATAATAATCAAAACCCAAATGTGGGTCCAAAACGCATGCGCCATAAAAATATGCTTCTTGAAAATCCATATATAGTGATCCTCATTGCGACCCCGGGCACAAGCCAGGGCTCTTCTTCCTTGCAGATTCTGACAAATCTGACCAGAATCCTACCTCCCGGATTCTGGAATACTCATTCATCCACGGGTGAACCCGCGATATTCTGTCTCACGACAGCATAAATCCAGTTGAATTGCTGTCAAGTCTTTTACAGTCCTTGTTCGGGTGCAGATGATTGAGGTTTATGGATGAAGTCATTGTGCAGTCCGTGAATAGCGGGGCACACCCCCCTACCCCTATTTCAAGAGCGAACGGATAAGTTTTGAGAAAATTCGAACGAAATGCACGAAAACCAATCGTTCTCCGAGACTTCGACTCCGCGTCTCCGCAGTTTCCTTTTCAATCTATTGCGAATACCGATTTTGCCGCGTCTGATTTTCCATATTATTTTTGAGTACTGCTATAAAATGCAGGGCGCAGTTGCCAACCCGCGCGGCACGCCAGGCGATATTTTGTAGAAAAACAGACATGGATATGAAAACAAGCGCCAATGCGGCTCCGTGAAGTTTTTAAAACTCGGGCGAGACGGCATTGGGCAATGCCGCACTGAATCCATTGTGCTCTGTTCTGCACGCTTGGGATGGAATCAAATGATTGGAAATTGCACGATGTAACGGACAATTGAATATATGACTTCGCGCATTGTGTGGTTTATGAGAACTCCTGGCCATGGGCGTTGGCCGCTGCCAAGTCATGTAATGCGCAAAGCCACGCTCTGAACCATTCGTAGCTTGTTATAAAATTCCGCACTAATCAATTTTGCTTCAAAAATCACATTTACGCCGTACTGATCTTAGTGGATCAAGTGTAGCATAAATATTTAGCACTTTACTGCTTTAAGAAATTGTCACAATGCTGGAGAATATGCAAATAATCAGGAATGGAATGGTGAGCGCACAATAATGCAGGCAAAGCCTTTGAGAAAAATCATGGGAATATGAAATAGCAGGACTGGATTATGGGATTTCACACACACGAAAAAAGCCGGCTGTTAAGCCGGCTTTTAGTGATCTTGCCAATCGAATAGTGAGAGCACCAGCTGAACGACCTAGGAGTGTATTATCGTGCAGCACATCAAGCGCTGGCACGGTAACAGGAATCTCCCTAGAAAGGAGGTGATCCAGCCGCAGCTTCCGCTACGGCTACCTTGTTACGACTTCACCCTCCTCACCGGACACACCTTCGGCAATTCCCTCCCTTGCGGGTTGGGTCATCGACTTCGGGTGCACCCGACTCGGGTGGTGTGACGGGCGGTGTGTACAAGACCCGAGAACGTATTCACGGCGGCATGCTGATCCGCCGTTACTAGCGATTCCAACTTCATGGAGTCGAGTTGCAGACTCCAATCCGAACTGGGGCTGGCTTTAAGGGATTGGCTTCACCTCGCGGTGTTGCGACCCGTTGTGCCAGCCATTGTAGCACGTGTGTAGCCCTGGGTATAAAGGCCATGCTGACTTGACGTCATCCCCACCTTCCTCCAGTCATAAACTGGCAGTTCCCATATAGTTCCCAACTGAATGCTGGCAAATAAGGGTAGGGGTTGCGCTCGTTGCGGAACTTAATCCAACACCTCACGGCACGAGCTGACGACAGCCATGCAGCACCTGTCTTGGGGCTCCCCGAAAGGCACTCCAGTGTTTCCACCAGATTCCCCAGATGTCAAACCCAGGTAAGGTTCTTCGCGTTGCATCGAATTAAACCACATGCTCCACCGCTTGTGCGGGTCCCCGTCAATTCCTTTGAGTTTTAATCTTGCGACCGTACTCCCCAGGCGGAACACTTAATGCGTTAACTGCGGCACGGAAGGGGTCGATGACCTCCCACACCTAGTGTTCATCGTTTACGGCCAGGACTACCGGGGTATCTAATCCCGTTCGCTCCCCTGGCTTTCGCTCCTCAGCGTCAGAAATGGTCCAGAAAGCCGCCTTCGCCACTGGTGTTCTTCCTGATATCTATGCATTTCACCGCTACACCAGGAATTCCACTTTCCTCTCCCACTCTCTAGCCAAGCAGTATCGAACGCATTCCCCAAGTTGAGCCTGGGTCTTTAACATTCGACTTACAGGGCCGCCTACGAGCTCTTTACGCCCAGTGATTCCGGATAACGCTTGCACCCTACGTATTACCGCGGCTGCTGGCACGTAGTTGGCCGGTGCTTCCTTTGGGGGTACCGTCAGTCGGACGGGTATTAACCGTCCGGGTTTCTTCCCCCCTGACAGGGCTTTACGATCCGAAAACCTTCATCACCCACGCGGCGTCGCTCCGTCAGACTTGCGTCCATTGCGGAAAATTCCTCACTGCTGCCTCCCGTAGGAGTCTGGGCCGTATCTCAGTCCCAATGTGGCTGGTCGTCCTCTCAAACCAGCTACCCATCGCAGCCTTGGTAGGCCGTTACCCCACCAACAAGCTAATGGGCCACGGGCTCATCTTCCGGCGGCAGCATGCAAGCAGAGGCCGCCTTTCTTCCCAAAACCATGCGATTCCGGGAACTTAGCCGGTATTAGCAGGGGTTTCCCCCTGTTATTCCAAGCCGGAAGGTAGATTACCCATGTATTACTCACCAGTCCGCCACTAACCGTATCCAGAACTCGGCCGAAGCTTCATTCCGGGCGGTCCGTACGACTTGCATGTGTTAGGCACGCCGCCAGCGTTCATCCTGAGCCAGGATCAAACTCTCAGTCAAAATATCCTAAATCACTAAATAACTTTGTAACAGGGCAAACTCAACGAAGCCTGTGAGGGCTTCTTTGGTCCTGCCCATTACAACTGGGCTCTCACTATTCCATTGTCAAGGGTCACTGCATTGACATCCTACCTTTGTCTGATGTCTTGCGAATTATTAGTATAGGTCCGTGCTATGTGTTTGTCAACACATTTTTCAGCTTTTTTCTCAATGTTCCTTGTCGGCACAACCGACGCTTGTTTAGTATATGTCTCTCTTCAGATTATTCAATCTTTTTCTGAAGTTTTTTCGATCTTTTCTTTTCCGGCTCCCGCAACCCCCTGATAACGCGTTGCCACGCCCTTATTTATATGTTATATTACTTCATTAATTATACAGCCTTCCGCGGCCAACTCCTCCGAGCCGCGCATCTCGCTCCGGGAGTTTCAGAATGAAAAGAAAAAACAGTTCCTCTGCCATCATCATTGCCGCCGCCGTGCTTGCGCTCGCGGGACTGCTCATTTTTATGTCCATCCGCAAGGATAAAAAAGACCGCAACGTGGAATTGACCGAAGGCAAGGATATTCCCAAAATCGAGTTGCTCTACAATTCATCCGAAAGCCACAAGGCCATTGCCGAGGCTATCAAAGAACAATGGCACAAGGAATTGGGCGTGGATGTGCAGCTTGTGAACAAAGAATGGAAGGTATATCTTAAGGATACTCAGGATCTCAACTATAACGTGGGCCGCGCCGGGTGGATTGGCGATTACACGGACCCCAACACGTTCCTGGACATGTGGGTCAAGGGCGGGGGCAACAACCAGACCGGTTGGAGCAGCACGAAATACGACGGCCTCATCGCCGCCGCCGCCCGCGAACTCGACCCCGAAAAACGCATGTCCCTGTTCTATGAAGCCGAAGACATGCTGATAAATGATGAAGTCCCCATCCTGCCTATCTATTTTTATGTGAACCAGAACGTGGTTAAGCCTTATGTCAAAGGAATGACCTACAATCTGCGCGACCTGCACCCTCTCAAATATGTGTGGATCGAAAAAAACGGGAAAGTGCTGCCCCCATCTGAGCAGGTGTTCACCTTTAATAATGGGGCCGAACCAGAGACTATCGACCCGGCCCTTATGACCGGCTCTGTGGAATTCAACATCGCTATGCAGATTTTTGAGGGCCTGGTGATTAATGACCCCGAAACACTTGAGCCCATTCCGGCTGTGGCCGAGTCCTGGGACATGAATAAAGACGGCTCGGTCTATACTTTCCACCTGCGCCACGATGCGGTCTGGACCAACGGAGACCCGGTCACGGCGGAAGACTTCCGCTATTCCTGGCTCCGCGCCCTGGATCCCTTGACCGCGGCGGATTACGCTTACCAGCTCTATTACATTAAAAACGGGAAAGCCTTCAACTCCGGGGACATCAAGGACCCGGGCCAGGTCGGCATCAATGTCATCGACGACTACACTCTGGAAGTGACTCTGGAAAGCCCCACTCCATTCTTCCTGGATCTGGTTGCGTTCCACACCCTGCTGCCTGTGAACAAAAAGTGCGTGGAAAAATACGGCGACAAATGGACAAGCCCGGGCAACATCGTAACCAACGGCGCGTTCCGCCTGGTTGAGTGGAAGCCCAAAGACAAAATGATACTGGAAAAAAGCAATACGTTTTTTGATGCTGCTCAGGTAAAATTGCACAAAGTCATCATCCACGCCATTGAGGACAACATCACAGGCATGCGCATGTTTGAAGCCGGCGAAACCGACTGGATGCGCACGGTTCCTTCGCCGCAGGTGGATCAATGGCTAAACCGTCCGGAAACCCACATCACGCCATTCCTCACCGTCTACTACTACCGCTTCAACGTAACCAAGCCGCCGTTCAACGACAAGCGCGTGCGCATGGCGTTCAACCTGGCCACGGACAAAGATGCAATCTGCAAATACATTCTCAAAGCCGGACAGGTGCCGGCCACGCATTTCGTGCCACCCGGCATTCCCGGATACACATCGCCCAAGGGACGCGACTGGGACAAGGCCAAAGGCGCCTATGCATATAACCCGGAAAAAGCCCGAGCTTTGCTTCAGGAATCTGGATACAAGGTCCGCAAGTAACAATAACCCGGAGGCCACACCACCGCACCATGCCACTGTACATCGCCAAACGCCTGCTCACCATGATTCCGGTTCTGTTCGCCATTATCACCATCTCGTTTTTTGTGATGCGAAAAGCACCGGGCGGCCCATTCGACGCGGACCGGGTTCTGCCCGATGAAGTCAAAGCCAACATTGAGAAAAAATACCACCTCGACGAATCAATCGGGCGCCAGTACCTGCGCTATATGAATGACGTGATTCACCTGGACCTGGGCCCATCTTTCAAATATGCGGACCGCAGCGTAAACGACATTATCAAGGCGCACGCGCCCATCTCGTTCCGCCTGGGCGCAATGGCCCTTGCTCTGGCCCTGCTCATCGGCATCCCGGCCGGATGCATCGCGGCCCTGCGCCAGAACTCGGCACTGGACTACAGCGCCATGGCCGTGGCCTTGATTGGCATTTCTATTCCCAACTTTGTAATTGCATCCGTGCTCATGTTTGTGTTCTCACTCAAACTGGGATGGCTGCCCGTGGCCGGGTGGGACTCATGGCGTAACATGGTGCTGCCCGTAATTACTCTATCCTTGTACTACACGGCATTCGTGGCGCGGCTGAGCCGGGCCGGGCTGCTTGAAGTCATTAATCAGGACTATATCCGCACGGCGCGCGCCAAGGGCCTGCACGAGCGCACGGTGCTGGTGCGCCACGCCCTGCGCGGCGGCCTCATGCCCGTGGTCACATTCCTGGGTCCGGCCACAGCCGGCATCCTCACTGGCTCGCTCGTTGTGGAAAAAATATTCGGCATCCCCGGCATCGGCTCCGAATTCGTGTACAGCGCACTCAACCGCGACTACACCCTGGTGCTGGGCACGGTCATTCTATACAGCACATTCCTCATCGTGCTCAACCTGGTGGTGGATGTGCTGTACACATACCTGGACCCGCGCATCGAATTCAAATAACAATCAACCCCTGCTTTAAACAACCCCTCGCATAGGGATAGATCGGGAGATCCCGCTGTGTCGAAAAAAACAACACTGGGACTGGCCGCGGCAATCGCGGGTGCTTTCTATATTCACAAAAAAACCGCAGCAACCCCAAACAGACTTTTTATCAATGGAAATGTCCTGACAATGGACGCGGTCGACACTGTGGCCCGGGCCGTGGCTGTTCAAAATGGGAAAATCATTGCGGTTGGCGATAACAACCACGCCATATCCCGCGCCGCGAAAAACAGCCGCATTACGGATCTGAAAGGCAAAACCCTTATCCCCGGATTCATTGACGCGCACAGCCATTTCCCGGGCTCGGGCCTGGAAGCCGTGGGTGTGGACCTGAACAGTCCACCCATCGGCAAAATCAAAAATATCTCCCAGGCCCTGGATGCGCTCAAGGAAAAGACGCGGCGCAACAGGAAAGACAAATGGATCATTGGATACGGCTATGACGACACAATGATCGAGGAAATGCGCCACCCCACGCGGCACGATCTGGATCGCGTATCCACAGAACATCCTATCGCAATCAGTCATGTTTCCTGGCACATGGCCGTATTGAACACCAGGGCGTTGCAAGTCATGGGAATCAATAAATCCACACCCAATCCCCAGGGCGGCGTGATTCGAAGAGAACCCGGAACCGGGGAACCGAACGGTGTTCTTGAAGAAACCGCCATGCACGCGCTGCGGGATGAGGCCATGAACTTTACGGCGTTGGAGCAGCTTGCCATCATTCGAAAAGCCGTTGAGCAATACGCGGCAGCCGGCGTCACAACAGCGCAAAACGGTGTGATTGAACAAAAGCATATCGCACCGCTTTCATGGGCGTGCCGCCTGGGGCTCGTCCCACTGCGCGTCATGGCATGGCCCGACGCCGCGGCCGGTGATGCAATTATTCGTGGAGATATTCAACCGAAACATTCCCGCAGCCCCAGGTTTGAGCTGGGCGCGATTAAGCTGTTCGCGGACGGTTCCATCCAGGCCTATACCGGGTACCTGTCAAAACCGTACCACATGCCTTTCCAGGGAGATGACACGTACAGGGGCTACCCAATTCACAAGAGGGAAGATCTCACTAAACTCGTTACAAAATATCACAGCACCGGGTTCCAGATCGCGATTCACGGCAATGGAGACGCGGCCATCGACGACATAATTTTTGCTGTGCGCGCAGCGCAGGAAAAACACCCCCGCAAGGACCCGCGCCACATTGTAATCCACAGCCAGATGGTACGCGACGACCAGCTTGACGCTTTTGAAGAGCTTGGGCTCACGCCCAGTTTTCACGCGGTACACCCTTACTACTGGGGCGATCGGCATATGGATATCTTCATGGGCCCGGAGCGCGCCGCGCGAATCAGCCCCATGCGCACTGCCATGAACAAAGGCATTCGCTTCACCACGCATCTGGACACGCCTGTGGTTCCAATGAATCCCCTGTTCCTGGTCTGGTGTGCCGTGAACAGGATGTCCAGCGGCGGCAGAACCATTGGCCCGGATGAGCACATCCCTGCTCTGCAAGCGCTGCGCTCGGTAACCATTGATGCGGCATGGCAGATTTTTCAGGAGAAAAACCGCGGCTCCATAGAAACCGGAAAATACGCGGATCTTGCCGTGCTGTCACACAACCCTCTTCTTGATCCCCAGGGCATTAAAGATATCAAAGTGCTCGAAACCATCGTGAACGGAAAAACCATTTTCAAACGATAGACATATCCCCTTCACCGCTATAAATAAAAATCTTTGCCTTATATCGCGCAATTACTATAGTTCAGATGTAATCAATAAACGGAAGAAAATTCAGGTGGCCGCATTGGCGGCATCCCATGGCGCGAGTTCTACTCATTAAGTGTTGCGCGTACGACTCGTGGCCCTTTACCATGACTCCTCCCATGGGGCTGATGTACCTTTCTGCTGTGCTCAAAAGCCTCGGGCACACCGTGCGCGTAATCGACACAAGGTTCAAATTCCAGAGTGCAACCGACCTGGCGAAGCAGGCCAGCGAATTCGGCCCTCACATCATCGGCCTCAGCGCCATTTTGCTTGAATACCTCAGCTTCCACCAGTACGCAGAAGCCCTGAAAAAAGCCGTGCCCCATGCACACATCGTTGCCGGCGGCCCCTACCCCAGCACCGACCCCGTCGCAGTACTGGCCCACGAATGCGTGGACTGCGCAGTCATGGGCGAAGCCGAAACAACATTTCCAGAGTTAATAGACGCCATGGCCAACGGGCGGCCCTGGGACGCTCTGCCCGGCCTGGCCGTGCGGCGCAACGGCGGTGTGGAACACACCCGGGCGCGCGAGTTCATTGCTGACCTCGACAGCCTGCCCTACCCGGACTGGGACGCACTGGACCTGCCAGCCTACGCCCATACCGACCGGTTCAGCAACCTGCCTCCGGGCCCGTACATGACCATCTTCACGTCCCGCTCCTGCCCCTATCATTGCATATACTGCCACAATATTTTCGGGAAAACTTTCCGCGCCCGCAGTCCTGAAAATATTTTGGGCGAAATACGAATTCTTCATGACAGATACGGTATCCGGGACCTCGAAATTCTGGATGACTGCTTTAACCTGGACCACGCGCGGGCCATGGAAATCTGCGGCCGGATTATCGCCAGCGGCATGAAGCTGCGCCTCAGTTTTCCAAACGGCGTGCGCGCCGACCGCCTGGACAAGGAACTGATTACCAAACTTGGCGCCGCAGGCGCGCGCCACATATGCGTGGCCATTGAATCCGCCAGCCCGCGCATCCAGAAAATGATCCGCAAAAATCTTGACCTCGATAAGGCCACGCGAGCCATCTGCGATATCACGCGCGCCGGCATCTTCTGCCACGGCTTTTTCATGCTCGGCTTTCCCACCGAAACACCCGATGAAATCCGGCAAACCATCCGGTTCGCCACCGCCAGCCGCCTGCATGCCGCTTCGTTTTTTGTCGCCAAATCAATGCCCGGAACAGAAATGCACCGCATGGCCGGGGAAATGGGTTTGCTAAACGCTGTCAATAATTCCGGCGACTTCGGCTACACAACATTTGATTACACAAGCACGGGCATGACCGGAGCGCAGCTTCACACCTTGTACCGCACTGCTTATGCACGTTTCTTTTTAAGCCCAAGAAGAATGTTTATGATTGCAAAAGACTTCCCCGACAAAAAATACATCGTCAAAAAAGCCATGCAGCTTGCGCTGCGCATAAGCGGCATACGAAACAAAAGCAAAGAACGCAGAAATTCAAGATAAATGAATACCTCCAACAGGATCTGCCCATACAGGAAAACTGTAGATGGATCGCGCTTGCCGTATATGAACCACAACATCACGCGGCTTCCAGTCCCAGTGAAGCGCAGCGGCCCGTGTGATTTTCAGCCCTGTTCCAGGCCTCGCCAATTCCGGTAAATATCTTGCGATTACTGCAAAAACTCCCTATACTAAAGGCGTTTTGGCCCTGCGCCCGTAGCTCAAATGGATAGAGCACCAGTCTTCGGAAGCCCGCCTGAATTTGCCAATACATTCCAAATAATGCAAATATTACTGTATTTTTCAGATTGATTTAGTATTCCTTAAAACCGAATTTATCCTTGAACATCCCTATTTTGCCCTAGACATCCATACAAAAAGATATCCTGGGGAGATCCTGGTTCGGACGATGACGATACACACAAAGAGTAGAAACCATGCTCTTTTTTGAAAATGATGTCAACGCCGGAAAAGGTGCCCAAAAGCAAAAAACGCGTTATCCAAGTTTTCGGGAAAATTTGGAGACTGATGCTCTTCCGAAAATGCAGGTCTTGGGGGACATGATTGTTTGTCATTTGACCAAAACTGGATTTGCGCCGAACCCGAAACAAAGTGTTCATGTGAACCAATTGAATCGGCCAGCGGTGAACCCAGAACAAGCCAGACCCTTCAACGTGGTAAAAAATAGGTTTTTCTTGTTGCGGCGGTGCCACTTAAAAACTCTGAAAATTTTTCAAAATATTTTCCAATCAAATGTAATATTGTAAAATCTTTGTCATTATTTGGGGAACCGTATCAAAACAAGAATCGGAGAACAATAAATGCCCTTTTGCGATCAATGCGGAAGCGCCATCACCGTAGGCGCGCGGTTCTGTGACGAATGCGGCGCGCCCGCAGTCGCGGAACAAAGCCAAACCGCGGAGCAATCAATTCCAGTGTCCAAGCCAACGGAACGCGCGCCGCTCGACACCCAGGCCATGTGGTATGCCGCGGCGGGCGCCGTGCTCGCCGCGTTCATTGGCATTATGGCGTCGTACCTCATCGTCGAAACCGCCACGGATGCGATTCTGGGAACTATGCCGACCGGCGGATTCAGCGAACAGCTCAAGTCCAACACATTCAAATTCGGCGCGCTCAACTACTACGGCGCACATTTCATTTCATTCAAGGGGTTGCTCGACGCCGGATACAACAACGATGCGTCAGGCATGGCGAAAATCATCATAAAGGGCCTGCCGTGTTTCACCATAATACCCATCATAACGCTCATAATCGGGGGCATGGCGGCATCGCGCATTTCAAACGGCGGCGTTTACAACAAAAGGAATCACCTGGCGGGAATTCTCTCCGGGTCCGCCGCATACGCGCTCTTTCTCGTTTTCATGAAGTTCTTCATTTCATTCAAAGTCCAGGGAGAAACGCAAATCCCCCTGATGGGACAGTTGTACGGAGATTTTGTGCTCGCGCCCAGGTTCTGGAGCACATTGATTCTCGGCTTTGCCTGGGCCTGCGTGTTCATGCCGGTTGGCGGCGCTCTGGCGGCCTGGTGCATGCCCACCTCAAAAAAAGGCGGGGATTCCTGCGACCCGCTCCTGCATCTCGAATCCCGGTATCCCATGGTCTCAATTCTCAAAGGCTCCTTGAAGCATTTCGGACTGGTCATCGTTCTTGTGAATGTGGTTATTGGCTTGGGCCTATATTCGTTTCTTTCCTCGCAGGGCGCGTCCCGTGAGGATTACGCCCAGTTGACCCCGCTGTTGTTTTATGTATTCCTCATCTCTCCCGTGATTGCCGTGTATGCCGTTTCTCTTGGCGTGAATTCTGTTTTGACCATGTCGCTCACAGGCCTGGCGAACGGCGGATGGGGCCAACCCCAGAACAATGCGTTCACCTACACCGTATTGGGCGGGCTGGACGGCGGGCGGCTGGACGGTCTTTTGAGCCTGCTGTTCAAGGGAGAAGCCAACAACCATCCCGCCATGTATTTTCTGCTTGTTCTTCCGGTCCTGTTTTATGCGGGTATCGGATATGCCGCCGCCAAAGCCGCGAAGAAGGGCGGAAACGGTTCCTACACCATTCAAGCCGCGTCCGGCGCAGCCCTGTTCACGCTTTTCCTCGGCCTGCTCGCGCATTTCGCCAGCATGTCCTACACGGTTACGCTTTCCGGCCAGGCATTCGGGTATCAAGGCGAGACCGGACCCATTGCCTATTATTTCGGGCTGCCCTTTTTCAGCGTCTTGTTCAAGGGGCTTTTTGCGGGCATTCCCCTGTCCTTGCTGGGTACCTGGCTGGGAACGAACATTCCCGGCGGCGGGACTACGGAAATCCCGGCTCAATGACCCGTAAAAATGCACGCTTGCGGAAACACTACAATGCGGGACTGTCGAAATCTCGGCAAGCTGCACGAAAGGCGCGAACGCAGTAAAAAACAGGGACTGGGAACGCGGTGTTTTCCCGCGTGCCTGTACCTGCTTTTTACGGCCGCCAGGCTCTTTCAACAGCTCCAGATATTTTGGATTACATGAGAGGTGAAAACGAATGGCGGGATTTCTCGACGACGCAAGAGACGCCCTGACACGAAGCATCGAAGGCGTGTCAAGCAAGTACAAAAGCCTCACAACCACCGCGGAACTGCGCGGAACCATCAAGCCGCTGGTTTCCGAAATTGACGATTTGCTCAAGAAACTCGGGGAGATGGTTTTTGAAGCCAGGAACAAAAACCTGACCCCGGACCACGAGGAAACCGGCAGGCTGTGCGACAGGATTGCGATTCTCAAGGACATGGTGGATGAAAAGATGTCCGCTTTCCAGGCCGCCGAGTCCGCCGCAGCCGCGGCATCGGCCCGCGCGGCCGGCGGCGATAGCTTGAAGTGTTCCTGCGGCGGCGCGCTCAAGCCCACAAGCAAGTTCTGCCCCGTGTGCGGCAAAACCGTGGAAGCGTCGCATTCTGCTCCCGGTCCGGCCTGTCCCGAGTGCAATGCCTTGCTCAATGCAAATTCAAAGTTTTGTCCCGTATGCGGAAAAAATGTCATGGACATGAAAACGGAGGAATGACACATGGCTTTTTGTGATCAATGCGGAAAAGAAATGCGGGAAGGCGCTAAGTTTTGCGATTCGTGCGGGGCAGACACTTGCAGCGACCACCCCACGACATCATTCCCCCCAAAGGGCACTGGACCAGTCGCGTCCACGAAACCCGAGCGCGGGAAAAGAAAATTGAAACCGATTTTCATCTACATAACTCTTGTTGTAATAATTATTTTTATTGTACTGTCCGTTGCGGTTCCCAACATACTGCGTGAACGGGCTCGATCCAGTTTTGAATCATGCAGAGATCAGCTTAATACCATAAGCTCTGGTATGCAGGATCAGATTGTAACAAAAGGCAGCTTGGAGGGTGTAAACAGCGTGGATGATATCTGCCACCACATAGTCTCCGGCTTTGACAGCCCTGAGGAATGCGCGGGCATGGTGAAGGAACGGGTCAACGCTGTTTGCAAGGAAGATACGCTTACTGTTGATGTTCTAGACGAAATCAGCTATGAAATCAAAGCTCAACCACGAGTAAAATCCAGTCGAAATATCTGTATCACCGAAAAATCAAGTTTTATTCGAGAAATTGCAGAAAATGCTGGTATTGATTTTTTTGAAGTAGATGGTAAATTTCTCTGTGAATTTGGGTTTGATGGTTGCATCTGTGTTCACGGGGTGGATGATTTTACATCGGAATAAGGTTTCCCCATTGGTGTGATAAAAAGAGTTTCGCACATCAGCACAAACCATCGGAGGAATGATTCATGGTTTTTTGTGATCAATGCGGAGAAGAAATGCGGGATGGCGCGAAGTTCTGCGATTCCTGCGGCGCGGCATCTGGCGGCGCGCCCGAGCAGTCCGCCGCCAAACAACCTTCTGCGGCTCCGGTTACGGCCCGTCCTTCCCGCGGCAAGACCGGCGGGAAACGCCTGAAGTTTATTCTGATCGCCGTTGTTGTGGTAATCGGCTGCTGCACGGTTTTTTGGAGACTTATCCCAAAATATCAGGAACACAATCCACAGGAAGCAAATCACAATCTCTTTTATAATAAGCTGAATAAAATAATAACTTGGACTTTGACCATACCTGCGGGGGAGTATGATTATATACAATTGGAACCGGAAGAAAATGGTAGTGCTATTCTAATCGTACATAAATACGAGGCACAGATTATTAGATATATATATATGATTAATTCTTTTGGAAAGATCATATTTAGCAAAACTATTGAAGATGAATCATATAGTCCTATGTCTGGAAAATTGACAGTCGATGATGGAATAATAACAACGGGCGCAATTTCAAGAAGATGTGCAACAAGCAATGATGATTGTTCGGTCTTTGCTGTTGCTAAATATAATTCTATTGGTGAAGAGATCTGGAGAAATACATATTTTGAAAACTACGATGTAAGTGCCGGAATTAGCATTGCCGTTACTAAAGACAGCAAATATTTGTGCGCTGGTTTTCTTCGAAACTTTTTATATGGAGAAGAGGCAAGAATACATGGCAATTGGACAGACACATTAGTAATATTTAAATTCGATATGAATGGAAATATAATTTGGTCTTACAAAAAGAATGGATATACACAGAACAGGCGTAATTGGAATGTATATGAAAATGAGAATGGAGGTGCGTATTTTGCTTCAAACTTCGATAGTGCGGCTAATATTATTAGTTTAGATAATACTGGCAACCTATTGTGGGAGAAATCCATAACTGAAAATGATTGTAGTGATAATCAAATCCTCTCAACAAAAGACTTTAATAGTAATTCACTTTCGATTTTGGCTAAAGATTGTAGTCATAATTTATACTTTGTTCAATTAAGGGTAGGTGGAGACGAGATACGCAGTAATAAAATACAACTTGGAGATAATTATGATGTCGGTGGAGGCATCATATTGGATAAGGACACTTTTATTGTTTACAGTACAAATAAATTTGTTAAATATAAAATTAGCGGAGAGAACATAATTAGAACGAAACTCTCATTTCAAGAGAACGGGATAGTTAGGCTAATCCGTGAATCCAAAAACAATGGTGTTTTTGTCATGGTCACTCCAAACAACAAAAATGAATCGACTGCTATAATGAAATTGGATTACGATCTAAAAAAGCGTTGACGCGAAAAAGTATTGCGAAAAGACCGGCGGCAGGCTGCCCACGGAAGCCGAATGGGAGTATGCCGCGCGGGCCGGAACAAGCACACGATATTACTGGGGCAACGAAATGGACGGGGATTATGCATGGTACAGTGATAACAGCGACCGCAATACTCACCCTGTCGGGAAAAAGAAACCAAATGCGTTTGGACTTTACGACATGTCTGGAAATGTGTGGGAATGGGTCAATGATTGGGCTGATAAAAATTATTACAAGAACAGCCCAGTAAAAGACCCGAAAGGGCCGGATTCCGGGTCGTTCCGGGAGATTCGCGGTGGCGCATTGAACTGTAGCACGTCTTACACGAGCGTGTCGATTCGCATCGGTGTCTCCCCGGACGCCTCGGGCAACTCACGCCTACTCGCTCTTGGTTTCCGGTGTGCCCAGGACTGATCCATCGAAATCACGGAGGAATGAAACATGGGCTTTTGCGATCAATGTGGCAAGGAAATGAGGGATGGCGCGAAATTCTGCGATTCCTGCGGCGCGGCATCTGGCGGCGGCTCCGAGCAGTCCGCCGTCAAACAGCCTTCTGTGGCTCCGGTTGCGGCATGCCCTTCCAACAGCAAGACCGGCGGGAAACGCCTGAAGTTTATTCTGATCGCCGTTGTTGTGGTAATCGGCTGCTGCGCGGTTTTCTGGAAGCATGTCCCCGGCTTGAACACATTTATTTATAAGCGGCGCGCCCCCGAAGGTTTTGCCTATATTCCGCCGGGACAATTCATGATGGGGTCCCCCGAGAGCGAAAAAGAGCGAGGAATGGATCCCGACGAAGAGAAACAGCACAAGGTGAACCTGACCAAAGGGTTTTACATGAAGAAAACCGAAGTGACGCAAGGGGAATGGGAAGAAATCATGGGCAACAACCCATCCAATTTCAAAGACTGCGGCAAGGAATGTCCGGTGGAAAGGGTTTCGTGGTATGATGCACGGGAATTCATTGAAAAGTACAATGCCAAGCACGGCGGCGGTTTCCGGCTGCCCACGGAAGCGGAATGGGAATATGCAGCAAGGGCCGGGACCACGACGGCATTTTACACGGGTGACATCAAAGGTGATGGCAAAGAATCCGCGTTGGACCGAGCAGGGTGGTGTGGTAAATATAGTGATAAAAAGACATATCCGGTTGCAAACAAAGAACCGAACGACTGGGGCTTATATGATATGCTGGGCAATGTGTGGGAATGGGTAAATGATAGATATGGAGATTATTCATCAAATTTTGTCATAGATCCTATTGGATCGACAAAAGGCATGGCCCGGGTCGTCCGTGGTGGCTCGTGGAGCTACGGTGTCGGGAGTTGTCGGGCGGCTAGTCGCTCCGGGTATAGTCCTGACTATAGCAGCTTCGACCTCGGATTCCGTCTCGTGAGGACATTGCCATAGGTTAACCTTAGAAAAATATCATTTCTGGCAACGCGTGGAATTTTTTTTGAAATTATCCCGGAGGAATGAACAATGGCTTTTTGCGATCAATGCGGAAAAGAGATGCGGGAAGGCGCTAAGTTTTGCGATTCGTGCGGGGTGGCCTCTGGCGGCGGCTCCGAGCAGTCCGTTGCCAAACAGCCCGGCGCGGGTCCGGTTGCGGCACGCCCTTCCAGCAGCAAGACAGGCGAAAAACGACTGAAGTTTATTCTTATCGCCGTTGTTGTGGTCATCGGCTTCTGCGCGGTTTTCTGGAAGCATGTCCCCGGCTTGAACACATTTATTTATAAGCGGCGCGCCCCCGAAGGTTTTGCCTATATTCCGCCGGGACAATTCATGATGGGTTGCAGCAAGGGCAACAAGGACTGTTACGACTTCGAGAAACCGGCCCACAAAGTGAAGATCACCAAAGGTTTTTACATGAAAGACACGGAAGTGACGCAGGGCGAATACGAATCCGTGATGGGCAAAAACCCCTCGCATTTCAAGGAATGCGGAGACGATTGCCCCGTGGAGCAGGTAACATGGCATGACGCGAAAAAGTATTGCGAAAAGACCGGCGGCAGGCTGCCAACGGAAGCCGAATGGGAGTATGCCGCGCGCGCCGGAACAATCACACGATACTACTGGGGCAACGAAATGGATGGGGATTATGCATGGTATAACAAGAACTCTGATGGAAAAACGCAACCCTATGCAAACAAAAAACCAAACGCGTTCGGGTTGTATGACATGACTGGCAATGTCTGGGAATGGGTCAATGATTGGTGGAGTGAAAATTATTACAAGAACAGTCCCGTCAAAGACCCGAAAGGGCCGGATTCTGGCGATTACCGTGTGCTTCGCGGCGGCGCGTTCGACGCTCGTGCGGTGGAATCGCGCGTGTCGTTTCGCATGGGCGACATCCCGGGCAACCCGCTCAGCTACTTTGGCTTCCGGTGTTCCCAGGACTGATTTTTAGCCCTTTGTTTTTTTGACCTTTTGCCCTTTGCTTTTGGTTGGGGGGTGCAGGGGGCTTGCCCGCTTATCATTTTTTTGGGAATTCGGTATCCTGTATGGAGCAGGATGCTGCGCTGAAACCCATTTTCACTCGCATCAAAAAGTTCACATGCACCAATTAATGCCAACCCGCCCTACCCTCCTGCTCTCTCGAGAGCAACATCCCGCCATACCTTCAAGAAAGTCCGTTCCAGATACTGTAAATTTCTATTTTTTGTATTTCTGTTAAAGATGCAGATCCCGGCGAACGATGCACCAAATTTGACCCCTGTGAAGACCAGGATCCTTGGACATGAATCCAGCCAGCCATTCCAGCATCAACCCCAAGCAACAATACACAACATTTATGGCATACCTGATCCCACACTAAGCCGACATATATAAATACTAGCACAGCTTAGATGCAAGGTTGTGTTGAAGAACAATCTGCCTGTAAAAGCCAGCCTTGTGGGACCCAATTGAATTTAATTGATTAAACGCATTTTAAGGCAGCAACCAGGCGAACACCCTATTCCAGCCTGCAAACTCAAAATAAAAGCAAACCAGCCATTTTGAATCACGACCCAGGCATCCAAAACACCCAGCAATTACAGCCATCCAGCAATCTGCCTATAACAAGCCGCATCTTGTACAAGCAGGCAGCGCGCCCAAGCCTGCTTCCCGGCCCCAGCCTGTTAAAAACCCAGATTATTCTCCAGATGTAGAAGATGTATAAGATTTATAATCTCTAATCTTCGTATTATTCTCTTTTTTCTCTCTCTTTATTATATAAATATATTATATAGGTATATGATATATGTATATTGTATAAGTATATTATATATGTATATTATATAAAAACCTGCTAGTACAAAGGAATGGAAAAGCTTACTGGTATAGCAGGTAGGCGGCGCAGAGATGATGGGGAGATTGGACACTAGTCAGAAATGGAATTGGGGATTATCTGCGTGGTGTGAACAACCAGCGTATTGGACTCACGAAATTAAAAAAGAAAGAATCTGGTTGATTTTTGAAGCAAAGATGATTGCTGATACGCCTGCAACGCCAAACTCAAAATAACGCTAAAATAGAATATCCAGAACGCAAACTGGCTCCTTGGAAGCCAGCCCACAAATGGGCTAAAGGTTGCTTTGTGATTAAAAATATTATGTATATGATATTTATTATATTTATAGTATATATTATATATATAATATTTTCAAAATTAAAAATTAAAGAATAAGCTTACTGGCAACCCAGTCCACCCGCTATTACAAATATGCAGAAAATACCCGCCAGGATGAGTACTGATGTGTATATGTAGAACAGCTATCCCCAGAACCCAAGGGGGTATAGACCGACCAGATGATGATGGGGGGGTAGGCAAATGATGGGGGGCAGAATAACCCTATATATGTATATATATAGGGAACAAAAGCCTCGCCCGCTCACACCAGATGAAGCCAGCTCTCCCGACCCGCACAAAAAAAGGAAAAAAGAATCAGAAGAAAGAAAACGAAAAATGAAGGCATGGGGGGGGAGCTTGAATTGGGAATTGAGGGGCTAATAAATCTTGGATGGGGAAATGATGAGAAAATTTATTTTGGATTTGCCGTTTTGGGGACGAGGGGGGCATTGCTGGTGTACAGATTTTGAATGCTGAAAATCAAATGGTGCATGTGAACCTTTTGAAAGGATGCTGGCTTTAAGGCAGATGCAGATTGATGGTTGTTGTGCTGGCCGGTATTGAATTCATAAGGATGACATGAGATGGATGTGTGGGATATTTTGAAGCTTGCTGGCTGGCACAGTTGCTGTGAATAATAAGCCAATCAGATGCGAATTAGTGCGGGATGTAAAGGTAGGTTTTGTGTGGTAAAAAAAAGGAAGTAAGTTTTGAGCTGGTTGGTAACAGGTAGGTTGAAATGGTGATTTTCCGTGGACAACACTGTGCCGCAACAAGGAAATCAACAGTTGGGATAGGCTTCGTGGAACAAGGGGGGAACCGCCGTTGTGTGGTGGATAAGCCTGGGTCGCCCGTGCTGGCCGGTGGGGGCGCCGTTAATTTAATGGAAAATGAAGGGGGAAGCCAGCGGACTTGAATGGGATAACGCATGGGATGGGCAAAGGGGAACGGTGTTGGGATGGGCGGAGGGGTGGGATAAACCGCCTGTGCGTGTTGGTAGAGCCCCGAAAGCTGCTGGTAGTGCGTGGGGGATACGCTTTGAAGGTTATGCCCTGCCCCTTGGAAACACTCTCGTGGGACGGGCAACCCTGCTTGTGGTGGTGGGGCTCTGGTTTTGTTGCGAGTATGGAAGTTATTCATCCAGTAATGTCTCCTGTTCAACATATTTTTCATACAAGACTCGTAAGTCCAACACCGTAATGATCGTCTCCCAGCCGCAGACATCGCAGCGGTATGAACCGGACGGCGTTAAAGGGTGTATGTCGTTGTTGAAGTTGGCATCAGCTAACGCCCAGTTCATCTCTTGGTTCAAAATCAACTTGTGAAATACTTGGTCCTGTGCACAATCATGCTGAAATCCAGGAAGCGCCTTGCGTGTTTGCCCGATTTGCAAGGACAGGGCACCCTGCCCACGAGTCGCATTAAATGTATAAACAGGGAGACCGGTCAGCATGTCCGGCGACCCAAAAGCCATGGCGTACAAAATATTTTCAAAATGCCGCCAAATAGTGCATCTGGGAAAATCCGAATGAAAAATTATCAGGCAATTACGGTATCTGTGCCTGTGAATGATATCTCTTGCATGGGCGATATAGGGTGATGAGATGGGTGCTCGATCAGAGTAAAACCGCAATCGCTCAACGAATACATCCTGCACAAAAATGAAATTCATATAGGTATCGGTATAGTGGATATCCAGCAGCCTGTGCAGATGGTAAATGGATGCATCAATCCGCGCCAGGCACTTTGCCAGATGGATTTCCGCCTCTTCGCCGTAGGTGCGCTCCCTCATAGCTGGTCATCCCCATCGTACATGTTGCAGCACACATGCCGATGCATTTGATCAATCGCCTTGGGCTCAAACGCATAAGTGTGCAATACGCCTACTCCACACATTGTGCAGAATTTAATTTCGTCATGAGAGGCTTCGATATTACGGCCCGAACTCTGCGGCAAATCCACAAAATCAAGACAAGCTGTTGTATGGCGATATTTCTTGACGCGATGACGAATATCAAGATCAATCGGCAATGATGAATCACAGAAATGATGAAAAACATTTCTTTTACGCTGATTGCTGATTGTGGGCGAATAGAACGATAACTCCAGAATGTCCTTGCCTCTGGTGCCGGTGCCATATAAACATTTTCCCTTGCTCATAAGAGATGAGGAAACCATACAAGCAAGAAAATCCGGCACAGCCCGCCAGAAAGGGGAATTATCGCTATGCTGACAAATCACCAAAGCATCGCCATAACGTTGGTTCCGTAGAATGCCGGATGCAATATTCACCCAAGGTGAGGACAGGGGCAGATACTGCATAGATTCTGATATGGCCTGCCTGAAGAAATTCGATACAAACAGCAATTGGAACTTCCAGGGTGCGTCATATTGCTCCAGATACTCAAAAGCACATTCAATCCGGACAAGGCTACTTTTAAGCGTGTATTCGGCCTGCTCCGTAGCTGTGGGGGTGTATTCTGCCATGCCTTAATTATCGACTCCCTGCATGAGCCCATTTTTTGGTTGCCCTTGGGGAACATTCATTTGTGACACCCGGAGGAGTCGATAATCGTCATGGGAGCAAGGACATGGCGCAGGATACAAAAATTAAATGCGGCTTTTGTGAAAGCGAAATACGTGAAAAGGATGGCATCATCCACCGCAACGAAAGCGGCGATGCGGTTGTGATATGCCAGAACTGCATAAGAACCGCAGCCCAGGCGATGGGAATCATCAATAAAAAGAACATTGAAGCAGCGAATAAAGAAGCGGACAAGAATGACAGCAGCGTGGAAACAACGCTTTTGTCGCCCAGGGAAATCTATACATATTTGAAACAGCACGTTATCGGGCAGGACGAGTATCTAAAAGCATTAAGCATGTTCGGGCACCACCACACGGCCAGAATACAAAGGATTTCTGCGGGGGATAATTTTGAATCGGCTCCCCAGAAGCAGAATTTGTTTGTTGTAGGGCCGTCTGGGTCTGGCAAAACATTTGCGGCAAATCTGCTATGCACATTCTTAAATGTTCCTTTTTATATAGGGGATGTTACAGGGCTCACACAGACAGGATTTGTTGGGGCAGATGTTTTGGATTTGATTCGTGTGCTTGTGCAGAAAACCAAGGGGGAATGGCAGCATGGGATACTTGTGCTGGATGAGATTGATAAATGCCGCACGCGGACCACCAGACAAGGAGACCGCGATGTGAACGGGCAGGGAGTTCAAGAAACGCTGCTCAAAATAATCGAAGGCATGGAATTGGAAATACCGCCTTGGATTGAAGGGAAATCAAGCAGGCGTAATTCTGAATCGGTGATTGTAGATACAAGAACAATATCTGTAGTTGCCTGTGGGGCTTATACAGATGTTGGTTTTGGCAGGCGCACGAAAAGCGAAACAACGATAGGCTTTAGACGAGGGATAGAACAAAGCCAGACCCATAGGAAAATTGAAACGGATGAGATAATCGATGCTTTGCATAAGACCGGGATGTTGCACGAATTTCTGGGGAGATTTAACAAGTTCGTAATCCTTGACGAATTGGATGTTGAATCGCTGGAAAGAATCCTGTACTCTCCCGCCAGCAGTCTGATAAACAAGGAGAAAGAGCGTTTTGCCAGCCAAGGATTCAGTCTTGAGGTGGACGATAGCGCCCTTCAGCACATTGCTGTTCATGCACATAAAAAGGGGCTTGGGGCGCGCGGCCTGCGAATGGTGCTCACGGAAATCCTTGACACTGTGGCGTTTGAATGCTTTGGGACAGGCAAAACCGGCACCGTAACGGTATACGCCGAAGAAGACCGCCTGCAAACGAAAGTAATGTTGGACAAGGGGATGAAGAGAATCGAATCGGCGGATACACCGTGCGAGCGGGCCTGCCAGCAGGCACATATATAAAGGAATAAGAGCCATGGCGAAAACAGACAATTGGGTGCTTACAAAAGATAAATATCTATCGACGGACGAAGCCAACCGCCTGCGCAAGAGGATGGAAGCCTCGGCGATTGTGGCCAGGTCCAGAGGCAACACACAGGCTGTGCGGGATTGGATGATAATCGACCTTGCCCTATCAACAGGGCTGCGGGTGATGGAAGTATCAGCCCTGAAGCATGGGGATATTTTCATACGCCGTGGGGAATCGGAACTTGTGGTGCGATGTGGAAAGGGTGGTAAAACCGGCAGGGTCAGCCTGGGCACGAAATTAAAGCAACACTTGAAAGAGTATATCGAATGGAAGCAGGAACTCGGCCTGGGTGTTGGCAAGGATGATTATTTATTCATTTCACAGCGTGGTGGTAAATTTACCACTCGAGGCCTGCAACTGCTGTTCAAGCAAGCCTTACAAACAGCCGGACTTGATACATCATACGGGTTCCACGCCCTGCGCCACACCTATGCGGTGATGTTATACAAAGCGTCTGGATGGAATCTGCGCCTTGTGCAGAAGGAACTGCGGCACAGCTCGGTAAAAACCACACAGGTGTACGCCGATGTGTCGGATGAAGACGCCGAAAAAGCCGTGAATGGGCTGTGGAACGACTAAGACTTCACATTTTACCTATTATACGATGAGCCCGGGATGATGTGCGAAGACCTACACCCGAATATGGGATGAAATGTGATGAGTCTTGGTCAAGTATAAAAATGCATATTTTCAACCCCAAAACACCTCATACAGCCGACAGATAATCAATAAGTTCACATGAACCAGTTGAAAATAGCCCCGTTTCCTTCGAGGGGGAGGAGTCGATAATTGATTTGAATAATGAAGGGATGGTTGACTGGCATGAAGAAAAGAACCTACCAATACAATGCAGGCGGATACGCAGTGGACCCCAGTGGCGGCTTCGTAAGCCTCAAAACAGAACCCACAGAAACATTGCGGCATCGGAAAAAATTATTGCAGGCGGACCTGTGGCGGAACAGGCGTATCAGACCGGCACAGGTGCAGAACGGCCAGCGACCCGCCGAAGAACTGCCCGAAATGGAACAGGCGGTTGTGAAGGTGATGAAAGCTATCCAGCGAATCAATACAGAACTGAATCACAGAAAGGGAAAAGAATAATGAAAACAGAAGGGAAAAGCTGCATTCATTGCAAACAAAACACCATCTGCGCGGCATACAAGGGGCTCGGAGATGTGGCGCGCCTGTACGCCCAGATAACAACGGCACCGAAACAATTCTGGGACATTGCGGTGATTGAAATGGCTAAACATTGCAAACATTTTGAAGTGTATGCCGACTAAAGCGGCTGGCCAGTGATTGAGTCGATAATCATATTGGAATGGAACAAATATGCCTATAGATGGGGGGAAGGCTCGATGGGATTTGTGCTCGGATTTGCAACGGTGATGCTGTTAATGTTCGTAGGGGGAAAGCGGCTTATGGTTGTGCTAACGATATTCGGGTCGGTGCTGACCTGGCTTGTGTTGAAGAAGGATGAGGTCCAGGTGCCGGAATGGATGCCCGGGCCGGACACAATACCCGAAGATAGCAATGTTGTGCCGTTTCGCAGAGGTCGAATCAACCCCAATTGAAAGCTGTGCGGCCTGCCTTTTTGTATTGATACTTAAAGCTTAACGGAGACAAAATGTGCAACCGGCATTGCTGGGAATGGCCGGTTGCGCAGAGAAGCGGAAGGTATGCTTCATCCAGTAGTGTAAATTCCCCACCAAATTTCTCAAGAAATCATTGTGCCAGCGGCTGGACCCTGGGCATGGACAGACAGCCATTGAAGAATGACCGCCTGCCCGGGGTAAAGGGGTTGTTGTTGTGCTGAAATTATAGATGATGGGTTCAGTCTGCTACAAGCCATAAAGATGAGAAAATTGGCCGGGAACAGGCATCCTGCCCTCATGTTGAAAAAGCACAACATCCTGTCCCATGCGGCCTGAAAAAATATTTTTTGAAAAGCGGCCAGTTCGTTGACGGACTCGCGCAAAATTTACTATACCACCATTGAACAATAGAAAGTGGCTGTGTCAAGACTGCGGGCGGCAGGCATGCCCCGAAAACACATAGCCACTCCACGAACACCACGCACGGATTTATGAATTTGGGTCTTGTGCGGTTGTTCGAGAATTGGAGTGGCTGATAATGAACCGCCTGTACACCGTAGAAGAAGCCGCCGACATATTGCGGCTTAAACCCAAAACCCTGCGCAACTGGATATCCGCCCGGAAAATCCCCTTCCTAAAAATCGGCGGAAGCGTGCGCCTAAGCGAACAGCAACTGCAAGAAATTATTCAAGGTTCAGAGATGCGCCCGATGCTCGATTAACACAATTTGGCCGGACGGCAGTTGTATGCTATACTGCCCGGCCCGAGGAGGCATGCGCCATGGACATCACTGTAGGTAGCGTTCACCAATACGGGCAGCCACGCGGCGCCCCGCCACGTAAACGATGGCGATACAGTTTTCACTACAATGGGCGGAGAATCATTAAGGGCGGATTCAATTCGCGGGCGCACGCCCTGGAAGCCATGAAAGCGCGGCAGGATTTTCTGCGGGCTGGCGGCGGCTACAAAAGCACACGCATTTTGTTCACAAAAGCATACGATGAATACCTCAAATACTGTGAAATCGAAATCGGAAACTGCATGGAAGTTATCAAGAACAAAATCACCTATGGAACCCGCCTGAAAAAACACTTCGGGGAACACACGCCGCTGGCGTCCATAACAGAAGACATGTGCCATGCTTATAAGGCTACAGCCTCTAAGCGTAAAAGCGACAACGATAAATCCAAATGCATTGCCCCCGCCACAGTCGACAGGGAAATCACGAATATGAAACAGTTCTTCAAGTGGGCGAAAAAGAAGCGTTACATCGCAGTCAATCCGGCGGAGGATGTGCAGAAGTACAACATCGACAACCGGCGGGGCAACAAGCTCACCCACGAGCAAGCCAGAAATCTTCTGGATTATCTACAAGCCGACACGGAGATGCTGGTCTGGGTGGGGCTGTGTCTCGAGTTCGGAGACCGTAAGAAGGAAATCACATCAATAAAGTATTCGGACATTGATGGCAACCGGATTACGATAGTCAGGGAAAAGAAGAAAACTAGAGAGCGGACAGATATTGAACTTTCGGACAGGCTGCATGAACATGTGCAGAAACAGATAGCAAATCCGGTGCTCCCCAAATGTAAAAGGAATGATAAAAATTACAGAAAAGATTATCTGCTCAAAACCGAGGCCTGTGGAAAACGATTCAAGCGGGCTCTGAAAGAATGCGGTATCAGCGAGGACTTCTGGTTCCACGACCTGCGCCACACGGCGGCCAGTTGGCTCAATGATGAGGGCGTGCCCGTCCAAGTCATATCAAAATTTCTGGGACATTCGGATATTCGGACAACGATGCGTTATATTCATATTGATGATAAAGAGGTAAATGCTGCTGCCGCACTAAATGCCAAGGTTCTCTGGCAGAATAATGCGGAAAAGGAACACGAGAAGGACGGCCAGATGGAAGGCGCTTTGATGAAGCTAAACGCCGTAAACAACACTGAAGTTCCTTGTGTTTCCCTACAAAAAGATATCCTGGGGAGATCCTGTTCTTTCAGCCATGGTTTGGAAACAGTTGACGGCAGCAAAAAACCTATTAGAATAAAGGATATTTTGAATTTGCGCCCGTAGCTCAAATGGATAGAGCATCAGTCTTCGGAACTGGGGGTTGGAGGTTCGAGTCCTTCCGGGCGCGCTTTCCCTTCTTGTTATTGGTTAGGTTTTTGTTGTAGCATTATTCATAAGAGATTCAGTGCATCGCAACAAACAGATCGGGGCCGTATTCTGCGGTCTGCGGGAATACTGATTCCTGCGTATCCAAAGCCGTGCGGCGACCACTCGGGGGGATTTACGCGATGAAGCGACATTTTCCGGCGATGATTTTCATCCTTGTATTTTTGCTGTGCGGCGCATGGGTGCGCCCGGCGCGGGGCGCTGAGAAATATGTGTTCCAAGTGCCCATGGTGGAGGGCCTCAGCGTAGGCGGCCTGGCCAGCGCTTTCGAGGCATTCATGCAAATCATGTCCAAGAAAACCGGACTTCAGGTGGATTGCCAGTATTATCCGTTCATCAAGGGTTCACGCCCTGGGCGCAGAATTCTAAACAAGATGAAAAAAGGAGATATCCATTTCACGTACTTGTACGCAAACGAGTATCTTCTGATGAAAGATGAAGTGGATGCGGTGATGACACCGCTGTTTACTATCGAGATGCTTAAAAAAAATCAGACCGGTGTTTGCGCGCTGGTGCGCGCGGATGCGCCGTACAAGAGCATGGCCGGCACAAAGGGCGCACGCTGGGGCGGATCTGAAACTATGCGCTCACGGTTCCTGCTGCACAACGATGGCGTGGACCAGACGCTCGCGAGTTTTTACAAAAATATGAAATATATCGACGACGGCAATATCATGGTTCCGCTGGATGAACTCATCGACGACAAAATCGATGTGTATGTGACGTATGCCCTGCTCTATTACATGATCGCGAATAATAATCCGAAATATAAAAAAGAGGTCAAGCCCCTGGCGTGCGCGGATTACGAGCACAACTGGATCTTTTTCGCGCGCAACGATGTGCCGCCCGAAGTGGCCAAGCAGGTGCGGGCCACCATGGTGGGCGCATACAAGGACCCGGATTACGCCAAGTACCGGTTCCTGTTCAAGGCCATCCAGGGGCGATTCTCGCCATTCGATCCCAAGGAACTCAATGTCACGGAAAAAACTGTGAAACTAATCAAAAAGCATGGATGGCTCGAGGAAGAAACAGCGTTTCTCAAAAAGCATATCAAATACGAATAACGCACAGCACGAAACCCGACCCGCTCAGGAAAAATACGGCGCTGCGGGATTTCCATGTTTTCTATGGTTAAAATCATGGGGAAGCAGACTTTACGGAGAAAATCATGGCGCCGGACAGCAACAACCAACAACCGGATTTCACAGCCCGGGAACTCACGGACACGGAGTACGAAGAAATCCGCCTGATGATTTACAACCTGTGCCGGCTTTCGTTTGACAAGGACAAGAAGCAACTGGTGCAATACCGCCTGGGCAAACGCCTGCGCGACCTGGGATTTGACAGCTACCGGCAGTATCTGAAATTTGTGAAAAGCCAGGAAAGCGGCGAAGAACTGACCGCTCTCATCAATGCTCTGACCACGAATCTCACATATTTTTTTCGGGAACCGGACCACTATGATTTTCTGACCGAGGAGATTTTCAAGCCATACTCCAAAATGCCGCGGGACACGCGCCTGCGCTTGTGGAGCGCGGGCTGCGCCTCGGGCGAAGAGGCCTACACTATCGCCATGGTCATGCGCGAGGCCATCCCGGATCTGGAACGGCGCGACGCCCTGATCCTGGCCACGGACATTTCCACGCGCGTGCTGGATATCGCGCGCAAGGGCATCTACACCATCGAACGATTTAAAGACACCCCGGATGCTCTGCGCGAAAAGTATTTCGAGCCCGTGGATATCAATGGGCAAACACATTTCCGCGCCCTGCCCTCCCTGACACAATTCATCCGTTTCCGGCACCTTAATCTCATGGGTGAGTGGCCCATGAAAAACGACATGGATGTGATCATCTGCCGCAATGTCATGATTTATTTTGACCGGGAAACCCAGGGCCTGCTTGTAAACAGGTATTATGAACAACTCAAACCCGGCGGATTTCTCATCGTGGGACACAGTGAAACGCTCACGGGTGTAAAACACGCATACGAACATTACAAAAAAACAATTCACAAGAAAAGCGAATAAGAGACAAGGGCTTTAAAAAGCGTCTTCGACGACTTACGAATCTTCCCGAAAATCATTGGCGGGCAATCCCCCGGCAAAAGGCGTGCCGGGCAATCGCCTCAATGAATCATTGGGGATGTCCACAAGAACTAATTTCCGAACACATCAACTTGACATATTACCCCATGACCTGCTTGAACACGCGCAGGGCGTTGGCGCCGAGAATTTTGCGGATGTCTTCATGCGTGTAGCCGCGCTGCACCAGGGCCCAGGTGAGCTGGGGCATGTCGGCGATGTCCTGCATTTCGCGGGGCGGCACAATGGCGCCGTCCAGGTCCGAACCGATGGCTGCATGATCCGGGCCCACGAGTTTGACAATATGGTCCACGTGGTCAACCCACCGATTCACAGACGCCACGCGGTCCGGGCCCAGGAAGTTGGAATGAAGGATTACGCCGATTACACCGCCGGAATCCGCCACGGCGCGGATTTGCGTGTCGCTGATGTTGCGCCACATATCATTGACGGCGCGCACGCCCGTGTGGGACACGATGACCGGGTTGCGCGTGTGCGCGGCGGCTTCCATGAAAGATGGTTCGCTCACATGCGCCAGGTCAATCATCACATTGTGATCGTCGCAGTAGGACACCACATCGCGGCCGAAATCCGAGAGGCCGGTAAATTGCGGTTTGCGATCCGTGGCGCAGATGGCGGCTTCATTGCTTGTGAAGTGGGCAAGTGTGAGGTAGCGGATGCCGCGCTGCACCAGGGTTTCGAGATTTTCCATTTTTCCGAGCAAAGGATGCGCGCCTTCGAGGCCGAGGATGCCGCCGATGCCCCCTTGTGCGAGTGTATCCTGCACTTCGGTGCCGGTCATGCACAGGTTCATGAGGCCGGAATGATCCTGGTGCCACTGGTGCACCATGTCCAGGTACTTTATGGCCTGGTTGAAGAACCCGGCCCGGTGGAAGGGAAACACCACCACGCCCCAGCAGGGAGCGTTCACGCCGCCTTGGCGCAGGCGCGGCACGTCCACGGCGTGTTGCAGCAGATTCATGTATGTCACGGGCTTGCCGCGTTTGGTGATATCCATGTGGCGCAGTTTCATAATCATGAATGTATCGATATGAAGATCCACCACGTCGCACGAGCGGTGCAGGGCCATGACTTCTTCGGGCACCTGGGGCTTGAATTTCAGTTTCCAATCGTAAAGGGGCATAGGGGCTGACTCCAGAAAACCGGCACATTGCCGGATGGTGCCTTATTATCGCGCGAGGGCGCGGCTATATCAAGTACTGCATTTGGTTCGCAGTATTGAAAATCGCGCGGGATCACCGTAAAGTTGTTAATGAACGATGTAGTTCGCGCACCCTTAAGGGCAGGCGCACAAGCAGCACCGAGGAAAGGACACGGCACATGGCGCTCAAAGTTATCGTGGAATCGCTGGAAGGCGGAAACCGGTTCGAGCAGGTCATCGAGGAAAGCGGCGAGCGCACCCTGTTCGAGGAGCGAAACAAGCGTCCCGAAATGACGTTCGAGGACTGGACGCGTCCGCTCAACCTCGAGGTGCGCAAAGATTCCGACCCGGTTGAGGAAATGCGCGGCGAGCATTTCGTAGCGGATTTCTTCGAGGTCTTCTTTGAATCCGATGAATTCCCCGATTGGGTTTACGAACTCAAAGACGGCTACCGGGTCATCGTGAAGCGCGACTGACGGCAACGATTCCCCTGTATTAAAAATCATAGTATCATTTATTGTCCGAACGGCGTTGCCTGTGGCTCATCTGCAAGGGGGCAGTTCGCGGCATTCGTTTTTGCCTTGTGGAGTCCCGCACGGGAGCAGGTGGTTTATAATTAAGAAACAAAGCACCCATTCTTGGGGATAATGATGAAAACCCGAACAGGGAATCGCGGGAGTCATGCAATGACGGATCGACTGGATGAACTCGTAGTAAAACTCAAAGATTCAAGCAAGGATGTGGTCAAAGCCAGCATTGTTGAGGCCATCGGCCAGATCCAGGATCCGCGTGCGGTTAAGCCACTTATTGAGGCGCTCAACGACGAGGAGATGCTGGTTCGCTGGAACGCCATCAAGGGCCTTGCCCGGTTCGGGGAAGATGCGGTGGCGCCCCTGCTGCGCGCCATGGATACTGCGGATCGTTTCAAGCGCCGCAATGTGGTGCAGGCCCTGGGTGAGTTGGGCGGCGACGAAGTGGTGGACCGCCTCATCCGCATGCTCATGTTCGACGAGTCCGACCAGATGGTGCAGGTGGAAGTTATCCGCGCCCTGGACCGCATCCGCGATGCGCGCAGCGTGGATCCGCTCATCACGGTTTTGAAAATGGACAACTGGGAGATGCGCTGGCGCACGATCCATGCGCTCGAACACCTCGGGGATCCCAGGGCCATCGAGCCCCTGCTCGAGGTCATGAACGACGGGGACAAGGATATTCAATGGGCCGCATACATGGCCATCGAAGGCATCAAATCCGCAAGGGACCGCGTCCCCGCAGACGCGGCGGCCACGGCCAGCGAGACCGACCCTGCGCCGCGCCCCACCCGCTCCACAGTTAAGGAACAGACCAAAAATCTGAAACCCGATCTCAGCCTGTCTGCGGAGACAAAGCCGGACCGCGTGATTATCCGGCTCGTGGGCGACCTGTTTTCTTCCAACATCGATATGTTCACAGGCTATGTGGACGGAATCATTTCAGTAAACAAAACCGGCATTGAGCTGGACATGAGCCAATGTGCGTTCCTGGATTCATTCGCCCTCAGCCGGCTCAATATCATGCGCAAAAAGCTCACATCCAAGAATAGAAAATTCATTTTGTCTGGGATGAAGCCCAACGTAAAGGCCGTGTTCACAGCAACCAAGCTGGATCAGCTTTTCGAGATCCGCTGACCGGCCCCGCATCTATTTATTTTTCATAGGAAATTTCAATGACATGCGCGCCCTGCGGCACGGGCACTGCGTTGCCTTTGATTGTTTCATTGGCAACGGGCTGGCCATCCAGGGAAACCGCGATGCGCGCCCTGCCCCGAATGCGATCAGGCACGTCAACAGCCATGCCCGCGGCTTGTGCGTTCACTTCCACTTTCAGCACATCCTGGCCCATGGCCGAAGACACAGTGCTGGCGGCTCTATGGTTCCAGAACCGAACCCACGACGCGATGTCGGGCAAAGCGCACCCGCTGTCGCGGGCGCTGTTTACCATGCGCGCCGCAGTTTCGCGCACATGCCGGTTTTGCAGCAGGTGGAAAGGGTGCAGAGAAATACTGAGCGGGCTGTGCGGCGGGTCGGACATGCGATCCATGAGCGCTTCTTCCCACTCCATGGACGGCGCTCCGGAGCGGTCGTGCACCTGGTACGGTGTTTCAAGTATGGTGAATGCTCCGCCCTGGGTGCTCTGGGGATGAAACGGAAAACCTGTGGCGAACAGGTATCCCTGCTGTCCGGGTCCCGGGCCGAATGTGGCGTCTGCGCAAACTCCGGCATTCTGCAAGGCGCCGAACACGTGGTCCAGCCCGCCGTCCAGGCGCTGCTGGTGGATGCGAACGGGAGGGACGTCTTGTGCGCAGTCCAGAGCCTTGATCTGATCAGAAATATTGCAAAATGGATTTCTCCGCACACGGCCGCGCCAGGTGTGAAGCGGAAACCGGTTCCACAGCAGGCCGGGACGCCATCCGGCCGGGTCCATGGCCTTGTTTGTGCCCTGGCCGGGCATGAGAAAAACCGTTGGGGAACAACTGCTTTTTCCAGCGGTTTCCAAAACCACGCTTGTGCGTGCGCCCGCACAATCATCACTGGCCGTAATGACAAATGTTCCAGGTGCGGCATCCGGATGGCGCCACCAGCCGCACACGGGCGCATACCGGCGCACCAGGCCCAGCATAAATACGTCCAGCAGGTCGGCGATGGGAAGTTCATTCCCACGCATGCGCGGGGACACTCTATGCCAGGGATGATACGCGGCTGTGGAGGACGGTGCGGGATCGCGGCCCTGGCGCAGTGTGGTCAATGTTTCGGCCCACGGGAACAGGGTGATGATGAAAACCCCGCGCCCGCGCGGTTGTGTAATGACAGCGGGATATTCGGCGCAACGCATCCAGTCCGCGAATCCACTGGGCATGAGCGAAACACGCTGCACGGATAATTCCAGGGGGCTGTCCGCGATCTGCTGTGCGGGATAATCGCCAAGTGCATTGGAATCCACCCACGTCACGAGGCCGCTCACGGTTTCATCCGCAAGCTCAACGCCCAGGGCGCGCGCGGCCTGAGGCGTCGGGTTGTCAATAATCACGGCGGCGCCGCTCTGGGCCGCTTGATCCAATTTTTTCAGCAGAGATTCATTCATGAGCAAATGCGCGGACTGTTCGGGCAGCACGGCCAGAAGCTTGCCGCCCAAGCCCTGGAGCGATTCGGGATCCAGACGCGCCACGGGGCCGATCCAGTTGCGCAGGGTGTTGAGCCACCCGGCGCCCTGTCCGGGCGCGTCCACAAGAGCCGCGTGGCTGAAATTGCTGAACAGCTCTTCAGGTATGCGCGACGGAGGTTCCAGAACCGATTCTTCAAGGGCCACCTGGGGCATGATGCCGGTCACCAGATGGAATAGGCCCCAGGCTGCGGCCATGAGCACAAATAAAAGGAATATGGCCGCTCGGAAACCATAAGCCATAAATATCAAATCAGCCGCGAACAGGATAGCGAAGCCTGCGATAAGCATGTTGGTGGTGAACTTATTGATGCGTCCGGTCACGTTGCGCCTTTCCACCGGGAAACCGGCCTATGTCAGGAAACCCGATAATTAGTCATAATTAGTTTACCAACACGCGGGGCCGCGCACAATGCGCGCGAAAAATTCCGCACAGAGACGGGGAATGACTTGAAACTTGATGCGCCACTCACAAATCACTTAAAATGCTTGAATATGAAAAAACTTACGGTTGCCATGTTTGCTGTATTGATGCTGATTGCCGCACGCGCGGGCGCACAGGATTTCACGGTGCTGAACCAGGAACTGGAAATCAGGAGCTACCCGGGTGAAGGCTATTTCCAGTATATCCACGCAGCAGCCCTGGACGAGACGGATAACACTGTGACCCTGCTGGCCGGCCCGGCCCTTGGCCTGTACACGTTCTCGGTGTCGTCGGGCGCGGCTTTGAAATACATTCCTATTGAAGAAGCCATCAGCCCGCCTGTGGTCATGTGGCGCTGCGGCGGCCCAACGGTCATTCTATCCCACACCGGGTTCCTGGCCTATGGCGATGACGGCAGGCCCATCGCAGATTTCAAGCCGCCCGCGCACATGCCCGACGCCCTGTCCAAAGTTTTATGCACGCACACGGGCAACCTTGTGTTTTTTGATGATGTAAACAAACGCATCCACAATGTGGGCCCGGATGGCGAACTCAAATATGCGATTGGCGCGGACCCCGAAGCCAAGAACCCGCGCGACCAGATACTGAGATCCCTGCTGGACGGCGCAGTTGACGCCGTGGGCGAATTGTATGTGCTGGACGCCAAACAGGGCGAAGTCAAAAAATTCAGCCACCGGGGCGAGTTCCGCCGCGTGGTTGTGCGCAGCAGCGGATTTTCCGACTCTGTGCACTTGTCCCGCCCCATGCTCCTGTCCGTGGATGCGCTCAGCAACATCTGGATATACGATCAGGGCGACCTGTCCCTCAAAGCCTATGATGATTTTGGATTTCTCAAATATTATGTGACCAATACGGGTGCAAATGGATTTCTGTTTCAGGATCCGCAGTGGATAACCATTGACCGCACGAACCGGCTGCTCATTCTGGACCGGGGTGCAACGGCCCTGCGCGTGTTCGATCTCAACCAACTCAACTGATCCCCTCGGGGGGAGCCGCCCATCGCACAACGCAAACCGGAAAAAATGCGACTTGACCTATTGCTTGTGGAGCGCGGCCTGTGCGCGTCGCGGGAAAAAGCGCGCGCCCGAATCATGGCCGGGGACGTGCTGGTTAACGACGCGCCCGCAACAAAGGCCGGAATCCAGACACCCGTGGATGCGGACATTACGCTCAAAAACACGGGGAGCGAGTACGCCAGCCGGGGCGGGCACAAGATGGCCGCAGCACTGGATGATTTCGCGCTGGATGTGACGGGCCTGCACGCACTCGACGCGGGCGCATCCACGGGCGGATTCACGGACTGCCTGCTTCAGCGCGGTGCCGCTTCCGTGGTGGCCCTGGATGTGGGCTATGGGCAGCTCGCCTTGCGCCTGCGCAATGACCCGCGCGTTACGGTCATGGAACGCACCAACGCGCGCCACGTGAGCCCGTCTGATTTTGACAAATTATTCGATTTCATTTCCGTGGACGTGTCATTTATCTCCCTTGATAAAATCCTGCCCGCCCTGGCCCGGCTGCTGGCCCCGAACGGTGCGCTCGCCGCACTGGTTAAACCGCAGTTTGAAGCCGGACGCGAGCGCGTGGGCAAAGGCGGTGTGGTGCGTGACGCCGAAGTACACACAGATGTGCTTCAAGGCGCGGCCCAGGCTGCGCGCGATGCGGGCCTGCGGCCTGTTGCCGCTTCGTTTTCACCCATCACCGGGCCCAAGGGCAATATCGAGTTCCTGCTCCTGGCCCGCACTCAGGAATCCGGCGCAAACGAATCGGATCTCTCGGAGGACGCAGTGCGCGATGTGGTGCGCAGGGCGCACCAGGCCCTGGACACATAACCGCCCGCCGCGCCAGGCGCTTGCCCTTTGCGCCGGTTGCGTGTATTTTGATTAGTAATGCTGCAAAGCGATTGTAAACACATCCTCTTATGGAAACACGCGCTACGCACATGCGCCCTGCCCCTGCTTGCGGCCGCCGCCCTGCTGGCTTCTGGATGCCCGCAAAACCACACAGCGTCCGACCCGATACCCATCACCGGAAATCAACCAGGCCTGGCCGGGGAGAAAAAAGCTTCTGACGACGTGATTCCGGACACGGGCGATTATTTCCCCCTGTGGGTGCCGGCATCTTGGACCTATGCGGTGCGCGAGTGCTATACACGCATCCTCAAGGAAGAAAACCCAATCGCACCGAAGGCCCCGG